>Ga0116157_10000557_pt1 | contig 38402 bp, 32 predicted proteins | sample AD_UKC048_MetaG_FD_89882 | JGI IMG/M metagenome (GOLD analysis project Ga0116157, IMG submission 89882) | Active sludge microbial communities of municipal wastewater-treating anaerobic digesters from USA - AD_UKC048_MetaG | ecosystem: Engineered > Bioreactor > Anaerobic > Digestate | place: USA... | reverse complement strand
TCCGGGCTCTGGGAAAACCGCGCCATGAGAGCCATTTATTGGGAAAGGTCTGGCAAAGACTGGGATTTTTCGCGGTTGCAGAGTGTGTTTCGCGGATCGGTGGCACCAGACCCTCCAAAATCGGGTTTTTCGGAGCGCGGTTTTCCTTCGAGCCTGCATGTTTCACGCGGAAGCGTGAAATATGCAGGTTAGCGGGTTTGGTCAAGATGGGTCTTGTCGCGATCCGCCCCACAGAAAACCACTGGCCCCCGCCCGTCGGCGGCGTTGCACCCAGAAACTTCATCCCACAGATGGTGTCGGCATCGTGGACATCTATCAGGGCTAGAGGCTGTTATGCCACGACGACCCGTGAGACAGGCAATCTTGCGCGCCGACCTCCGCCCGGGGCCGACGACGCAGGCAAGATTGCGTGCGCCATGTCGCAGACATCTTCCTTGGGGGATGCACACGTCCTGCAACTAATCGGCCCGTCACGTCTCCGAAGCCACTTCAGCCAATCGATCTTGTAGTTGCCGCATCGCCCGGGCCCGGTGACTCCGCTGATTCTTTTCCTCCGGAGAAATCTCCGCAAACGTTCTGCCGAGCTCCAGCCCCGTGCCCGCCCCCGCCGCCTCCCACTCGGGCACAAACAACGGATCGTAGCCGAAGCCGCGGTCTCCGCGGCACGCGAGACCGATCCACCCGCGGCACACGCCCTCGCACGTGAAAAGGACCGCACCGCGCCGCGCTACGGCCAGCGCGCAGCGGAACTGCGCCCCCCGCTCCGCCAATGCCACCCCCGCCAACTTATCCAACAGCAACACATTGTTTGCCGCGTCGTCACCGTGCCTGCCCGTGAACCGTGCGGATAGCACCCCGGGCTCGCCCCCCAACGCATCCACCTCCAGCCCCGAATCGTCCGCCAGAACCAGCCCCCCCACGTGCCGCGACACCTCGATGGCCTTCTTCACCGCGTTGTCAAAAAACGTCGCTCCGTCCTCTTCCACCTCCGGCACATGTGGTAATCCCGACAGGCTTCGCACGCTCCACCCCTCCCCCAGCAGGGCACCCAATTCCACGGCCTTCTTGGCATTCCGACTCGCCAACGTGATCGTCCTCTCGATTCCCATGGCCGGTCACTCTGGCACCACACGGCCCGGATGTTGAGCGCCGAATGCCATCCGATATCCCCGCCCCCGTAAAATCAGATTGCGATTTCTCAGCCAGGGCGCAACCTTCCTTCCCCCGCACCCTTAGCTCAGCGGATTAGAGCATCTGACTACGGATCAGAAGGTCGTAGGTTCGAATCCTACAGGGTGCGCTTCCTTTTCTGTGCGTTTGGTCGCGGTTTGGTCGCGGTCGACGAAATACGTCGCGGTGTCATCGTTTGCCAACCGCTGATTCCCATTCGCGTTGTGGAGATAGCCCACCCGCCCATTTGATTCATTCCCAAGAAAGTTCAGATGAAACCGCATGCCAGCGATCACTTTTGCCTCTTGGAGCCCTCCTCAAAACTGCGCAAGACGGCCTCGGGCACAGGTTCTCCAAATTCGATGCGCCCGAGGGGGCGGCCAGGAGGGAACACCAGATGACCTACGACATGCGGCTCCCGCCAATGAATGTGGATCGTCGCCTTCGACCCGCCACCAACATCCACCGCAAGGTCCCCATCCTCACAGTCCTCAGAAGGACGAATCTGCAAACCCTCCGCCTTGCCGAGCCGAAGCATCAGCATCTTACCCACCGTCCCAGGCGTTGCGCCCTCGGGCTCGACAACCGTGAAGCTCGCCTGGAACCCCCTGGCATCCGGCAATGCCCGATGAAGCTCCCCAAGGACCGCCCCCACGACCCCCCATTCAGCATCGCCAATGGGGCCGCTGAGACTGATCCCCACATCGGTGCGCCGCACGATCTCGTGCAACCGCCGCACGGCCTCCGACACGTACGATTTCCCGCATTCCCCCGATCCTCCACCTTTCACCGATGCGGGTACAGTGGCCGATTTCCGGGCACCACCGCTCTTGCCGGTCGGCACCTCCACGGAAAACACCTTGGCGACGCGCCGGGCAAGCTTTGGGCTCACCGGGGCGTCCCCGCCCTCGATTTTCGCAATCAGGCCCCTGGACACGTCTAGCGCCCGCGCCAGCGTCTCCTGACTCACGTTCAGGGCCCTCCGCAGGCTTGCGACCGAGTCGATTCTCGCGGGCCCGCCCGGCTCCGCCTTCTCCACTTTGGCTGGCGCCGCCCGCCCCTTCTTCGGTTTCTCTTTCATGTTTTCTCTTTTGTTAGCTCACCCGGTTGAGTCTGTCTAGTATGAAACACCACTATGGTTTCTATTGTATATTTTTCACTCTCACTTGACACACTTCTTGCGACGGCTATTTTGACGGCGATGAGTATCGAAATAGTTCCACCGCCGACGCAGATCGACGGTGGCCGAGAGACGAGGGAGGCCGCGCGAATCGCGGTTGACCCACTGCTGGTGCAGCGACCCAGGGACTGGCGCTGCTGGGGGGTTAGAGACGTGGCGCAGTTCTACAGCCTGTCGCCCAAAACGATCTATCGAAACCCGGCCCGCTTCGGCGGTGTCCGGATCGGTGGAAGGTGGCGGTTTAGCCTCGAAGGTATCGAGGCCGCAGCAGTCCCGGCCAAGGGACGCCGTCAAAGGGGCAGCGCTTGATCGCCGTGGCGACAGCGGCGGACAGGGAACCGGGCGGGGCACCATGCCCCGCGCCGGCGCCGCCAACCTTGTCAGATGTCCCACTTAATTCCACCGTCCTCGACCCCTCCGACCCGGCCTCGGACCCGACCTTCCCGCTGCCTGCGTCCCGGGCCCTACCGAAGACGGTGGTCCGCCTCGGCCTCGCCGTCACTGAGTTCTTCCGCCGCTTCGGCCTCAACCACGTCCTGTTCGTCACCCTGACCCTGGTCGAGGCCAGTCGCGATCTGGCCGCCTCCAACCGCCGCCTGTCCGCCCTGCTGACCGCCCTGCGCAAGCGCGTCCCGGCTCTCGACTACCTGTGGGTGGCCGGCCTGACCGCCCGCGGTGACATCCACTACCACCTGCTCGTCTCCCTACCCGACGACGTCCGCGTCGGTGCCGACTTCTCCGTCCCACATGCCCACCCGGGACGGGACCTCGCGGCCCAGCGGGCTGCGGTCAACCCCGTCACCCGCGGGTTCTGGGATCTGCTCGACCGGATATCGGCGCCCCTCGGCTTCGGGCGCACGGATGTCTTCCCCCTGCGATCCGAGCCCGCCGCCATCGCCGCCTACCTGCTCAAGAACTATCGGGGCTTCCAGGCTCGCCGCCAGCAGTCCGACTCGCGCCATCGGATGTGGGGGCTTAGCGGTGGTGCTCCCCGGCCCCCGCGGCCCAACCAGTTTGCTCTCAACCACCCGGGCAGCGCCGGGCACCGGAAGCGGCTGGCCGCTGCCGCCGCCCGGCTGGGCCTGTCGAAGCTGGAGCAGGCCGCGTACGTCTTCGGCTCCCGGTGGCACTATCTCCTCGCCTCTGTAGCCTACGGTGAGTTCTCCCCCGAGCGCCTCGAGCGCCTGCGCCGCGACGTCCGCCGCATCGGCCCAGCTCTCCCGCGGCTCGCCGCCTTCCGCGACGCGGGTTCAGCGCCGATCCCGGGCCAGCAATCCACTTCATCACTTTCGGCCGACCCAGTCGGACCCGGCCGAAGCCGGCCCGCCGCGCATCGCGGCGGGCGATCAAGGCCACGGGCGCATGAGGCGCCACGGGCATGGCCCATCGAGAGGAGGGGCCTCTGTCATGAGCATGGGAGCGAAAATTGAGGAAGGGGCCGCCCGCAGATCGCGGAACGGCCGGAACAGGCAACCCGGTGACGCGCGCGTCGCCCCCGGTCACCGCGCCGCCAAACGCGGCGAGTCGCAGGATCCGCGCTGGGGCGAATTCGTCGACGCGGCGACCTCGGCGTTCGGCGACTGCGATGACGCCGGCGTGTGGGAGACGCTCCGGCGTCAGTTCGACGCGGGGCTCGTTGGCCCAGGGTTGATGAGCATCCTCGACCAAGTCAGGGCGGAGGCGTGCTTCCCCCCGGAACCCACGCAGCGCCCCAAGGCGTGCGGATTCGATCCGGAAGACATGCCGCGCGACCTGCGGGAGCTGGCCGGGCGCACCGCGGAGTTCGACGGGCGGATCCTCCGGTATCTCTCCGAGCGCGGCCACGAGCTGAGCAACGCGGACCGATCCGTCCAACACGACGCGGCCCGGGCCATCGTCGATTTCATCGATGTCCTCCGGTGGGCAAAGACGCAGCCCGACGAGGTGGAGGCGCTGATCCGCGGCGTCGACGTTGAGCCGGGCTTCCAGTCGAGCGCCGCTTGGCCGAGGCTTGCCTACTTGGATGCGAGGCACAGCCCCTCGGCCCTTGAGCCGTACCTGGTCGACTGCGGGATTCTCGCGGAGCGAGCCCACCGGGAACTCCGCGGGCGCCCGGATATTGTTCCGCGCCGGGTCTACGACATGCTGGATCTGACCGGCGACGACCTGATCGACACCAATCGCACCGAGTTCATCAGGAGGGCCATGAGGGTGGTCCTTGAGATGTTCGCCTCCAAGGTCGCGGACGTGCTGTTCGTCTCCGGGCGAGAACCGTCGTCGCCCGGCGCCGCCGCCCCGGCCGCCCGGCAGTCGGGCGCACGATTCCGCCCAAGTCCGAAAGGAGATGCCGACCATGTCTGACCGCACAAAAATCCAGTGGTGCGACAGCACCATCAACCCTGTGATGGGATGTCAGGGCTGCCCGCTCTGGCCAACCAGCGCGGCGCTGATATCGGCGCTGGCGGGCGAGCTGAAAAACCAGGGCATCTCATGGCGCCAGGCCCGGGAGCTGGCGGTCAGCGCGGTCGACGGCCTACCAGCCTCTGCCGTCTATCACGGCCGGCATTTCATCGCCGGGGAACTCGGCGGTGCCACGGGCCGCGGCGGCAGCAAAGACACCGGCGCCATCGCGGCGGCAATCGAGGCAGGGTTTCGCTGCTACGCGGGCCTGTTGCACCTGCACAAGGGCAAGGACCCGACGCAGCCCACCAAGCGAACCAACAAGGGCTACGCGCCCACCTTCGAGCAGGTGACGTGCTTCCCGGGCCGCATGGCCAAGATGGCGCGAAAATGCGATCTCACCGGGAAGCCCCGGGCCGCCACCACGAGGAGGACGAACGCGGGCCAGGAGAACGTCGTGCCCGGCAAGCCCTGGCTCGACGGCCTGCCCCGGCTCGTGTTCGTGTCCGACATGGGCGACGCGCTGAGCGCGGCGGTGCCGTTCGACTACCTGGAGTCCGAGATCGTCGGCGTGGTCCGCACGCCACCCGGTGACAGACACATCTGGCTCTGGCTGACCAAGCGTCCAGCCCGCATGGCGGAGTTCGCGCGGTGGCTTGACTCAGAACAGGGCGCGGCGTGGCCCAACAACCTCGTGGCGATGGCCAGCGTCATCGACGGGCGGATGGCCAGGGCGGTGGACCACCTGCGGAGGGTGCCCGCCGCGATGCGCGCGCTGAGCGTCGAGCCGCTCATCGAACCGGTCAAGATCGACCTCAGGGGGATCGATTGGGTGATCGTGGGCGGCGAGTCGGGCACCAGCGCACGGCCCTTCGACCTCGCGTGGGCCAGGCAGCTGCGGGACCAATGCCGCGCCAGAGGCGTCGCGTTCTTCTGCAAGCAGCTGGGCCGACGCCCCGTGGAGGATGGCCTCGAGTTGAGACTGCGCGACAAGCACGGGGGCGATTGGGGCGAGTGGCCCGAGGACCTGAGGGTGCGCGAGATGCCGCGGGCCCTCGCGAGGGTCACGCGATGAGCGCGGGGAACCAGCGCCCAACCACGGCGCATCCGGGGGGCCGTCTGGGCGCGCCGGGCAACCCCGGGCCGACGGCGGCAGCGCATCCCGGGCGGATCAGCCGCTGGGCCGATGGTCCGCCATCCCCGCTTCATCGGCGCGGGACGCCGGGCCGAAAACCCCTCGCCGCGGGGACCACCGCCCGGGATCACGGCTCTGCGTGCGCGGGTCACCGGAGCGTAGCGCAGGTGACCCGCGCGCCGGATCCGGGCATCTGGGGCCGGGCACCAGCCCGGCCCCAGATGGTCCCCGCGGCCGGGGGGATCTCGGCCTCTGGCCATCCATGTGGTGCCCCGGTCTCACCCAAGGCCCCTGGCGCCGGACCTTCGGGGCCAGCGGGGGATCCGGCGGACACCATCGCTGATGTACAATCGGGCGCCGTGGCGGCAAAGCACGTCGCCACGGCTCCCCCTGAGCCCGCGCCACTCGCCGCGCCCGCCACCCTGGTGGGGCGGCTGCCGCCCTTACTGCTCGCGGGCGCCAGCGCGGCGCGCGAGATCGCCGGCTGTCCCGATCTCCAAGCGATCCTGATCGCCCTCGCGACGCAGGGTGCCGCGGTCGGCCCGGCCCACCGGCTGGAGTGCCCCGGCGGCGAGGGCTTCCTATATCCCACGGCCGATCTCTTGCTTGCGGACGGCGCCCTGCTTGCGGCCGCCAGATCCCTGCTGGCGCCGATGCTGCGCCGCGTCGCAGAGATCATCTTTCTCCACAGGGGGATGAGCCGGCGCCAGATCCTCGCGGAACTGGCGGAACGCCGCGACTCGCGGAAGGCCTGCGAGATCCGGCTCGCCAACATGGACAAGACCCTCAAGGGGATCGATGACTCGATGAAGGCGGGCCGCATCCCCTACGTGGCGGGCATCGACTTTCTGCGCGGCTTCGGTGATTTTCGCCTTCGGGAAGACCGGAAGGGGGTGCTCCATGAACTCGGCGCCCTGGTGTGCCGCGAGACCGAGACCTTCTTCGCGCTGCGGCCCGTCATCATGACCGGCGGCCTCTCCTCGGGATTCCTGCGGCGCTGGGCGGAGGCCACCTTCGACGGCCATGCGGTCGACCTGCTGCCCTCGGGCGATGCGGTCGCATCGTTCCTCTCGACCCCGGCGCCCAGCTTGGATTTGGTGCTGCGCTTTCTCGAGGGCTGCGGGGCCGGCTCGCCGGCCTTCGCGCTCGGGGGCGACCAGCACGTGGGGGCCGCCGTCTCGCTCCTTTGGGCCTGCGGGGCCGGAGACCTTGGCGCGATCCTCGGCCATCCCGCGATGACGGGCGGGCCGCTGGCCGCTCGGCTCTTTGCGGTGACCCCCAGCGCCGCCGAATCTGCAGCCCCAGCCGCGCCATCGTCGCCCGGCACGGCAGAGAACCTCGGCCTCTGGGGTGGGTACGTGCAGAAGAACCTGTTCCGCGTGCGATTGTATGATGTCCGTAGGACACACCGCCTCTGTCCGAAAGCCGCCGCCCGGCACAGCGAGTTCGAGCGGGAATGCCTGTCGGCTTCGAGGGGGGCGACCGACCCGCGGGCCGGCGCCCACCTCCGCGAGCTGCCCCGCTCTGCTCTGCGGATCGCGCTCGGCCTCCATGTTGGCACGTTGGCGGGCGTCGAGACAGGGGATGTGGTGGCCGACGATACCCATGCGATGGCGGTGGAAATCGCGCGGGCCGCCTCGGACGCGCACTTCGCCACCCTCGGCGAGTTCCCCGCCGACCTCGGGCGCCAGCCCGTTATCGCGGAGGTCGACGTCATGGTGGCGAAACTTCGACTGCGGGGCCCGTGCTCGCGGCGAGATCTCTACCGTACCTACCACAGCCAGCGGACCGCCGAGCTTGAGCCGATCCTCGGCGCCGCCATGCGCGAGGGCCTCGTCACAGAGGACGCTGGCAGGCTCGTGGCAACGGTCCCCAACCCGGGGCGTCAGCGCGTCAGCGCGTCAGCGCAAGCCCCATGAGCGATTCCGCCAAGTTCCCCCCCATCCCAGATCCCTTTCGTTTCATGGGCCGGTGCCTCCGCATCCCCTCCGGCCTGCCGCGCCGCCACCGGATCCGCGATTCCCTGGGCCACGGGTCCTTCTCCTGCCCCGTGCTGCTGCCCCCCGAGTGGGACTGCCCGATCATCTGCGTCTCGGCGAGGGTGCCACTGGTCCTGATCGGCCTCGCCGGGACGGTCCTGATCGGCTCCGGCGACAGGCACCGGACGCTGGGGCCCGGGGAGGCGGTGGGCCTGCTGCCCGGCGATTTCACCTGGGAATCGGTCCACGAGCCCCACCTGCCGCGGGGCCACGTGCCGCTGGTCGTGGTGGCGGTGGCGACCGCGCGCGCGCTGGAGCGCGCCTTCCGGGACGGCCTGCTGTGGGAAATGTACCTCAATAAGGCGTTCCCCTCCTACAGGCTCCCCGAACTGGAACCGGTCGGGAACATCCTGCCGCTGCCGAGCTTCGAGACCCAGATGCCGCCGTTGGACCATGTGCCCCTGCATCGGCTCAACCGGGCCATGGTCGATTTCATGGGCGGCCCGCTGCACCACCGCGATTATTATCGGTTCCTGGCTCTCGGGGCCTGCAGGCATCTCGTCGGCCAACGCTCCCCCGAACCACCGGAACGCTTCCGCCTCCGACCCGAGCCGACCGAGGCGGAGAAGGCCGAAATCAACTACTACATCCAGAGAGATGCCGCAATGGCGGCGCGCCGCGACCCGACCCGGCCAACCGGCATCGCGCCAACGGGTGAACTCGGCCCCGTCCCCACTGACGCCAAGAATCTGTGAACCGTTTCGCCCGTGGGAGCGTCCAATCGTTTACTTGAGGTCCGGGGAGTCCATCAGCCCCGGATGTTGGTGCCGCACCCGTTGGGTGCCTGCGCCCGGAAGGGTGGCCCCGGACAGGAGCGTCCGGCCAAGGGCCACGCCGAAGATGCCGGGAGGGGGCCGGCGACCGTGGGGTCAGATCCTGCCCCAGTCCAAGCTGAGCTGAGCCTGCGAGAGGTGTCCGACCGGGACATTGTCTCGCCAAACAGAAACCGGTGGGCCAATCGAGAAATTGGCCCGTCAAATGAGGATAATAAGTAAGGCGATGCGAGAGAACGCTAGTAGGAATGCGGTGGCGGACGACCGCCATGGCCCGGATCACCCCCGGCAGAGAGCCGAGGAGATCGCGGGCTTCGAGGCCGGGCAATACGTGGTCGCGGCCGCCTGGGACGAGTACGTGGACGAGGTGTTCGACGAGGACGACGACAGACGGGACGACGGGTGCCCGTTCGACCGACCCGAGCCAGAGGCGGTCTTTGAGGACCGCGGCACGGGCCGTTCGTTGCTCCTGTTCGACGACGAGTCCCTCTGCAAAGAGGTGCCCGGCCGCGAGCCACGGGTCTGGAGATGGGCCGATCAGTTCCTGAGGGAAGAGTTCGGGCCCGACCTGATCCAGCTGCACCAGAGGGAGCGCGGAAAAAGTGCCGCGCACCGACTGGCCCAGCACGTCGGGTACTAGGCCGACACCGCTAACCTGCCCCCTCGCGAGAGGGGGCAGCCAGCGGCGTTCCCCTTTTGATATTATTAACCATCTCACCCGCCGGCCACCGGTCCCAGATGGCGTAGACCATCCTGCTCCTCGCGTTGTCCGCTAATGTCCCGAAGCGTCTCGGGATGGCCACGGACGTCCCATGTCCTATGCCTTGGCCCGGGAATCCATGATCCGCAGCGCGATCATGGTGGCCGATGGACGTGCGCAGCAGCCCCTAGGACGCGTCTTGATTGGCCGGGGGCAGCAAGGGGCGTTTGATGGGCTCAACGCCCCGTAGGTCAACCTCGGGCGATTGCCGGGATGGTCGCATCGTCCCCCAAGGGCGCGAGCCTGGCACCAGCAGCCTTGCACCATTTACGGCCCAGCCCCGCGCCGGTAGACTCGTCCAGGATGCCGTGCGCCGAAAAGAACACTGGGGTGAATGCGAGGATCCGGGCCCTGCTGAGGCTCGCGGATCGCGGCGCGAACGGTTTCCCGGCCGAGCGGCAGCTGGCCCTGGACCGCGCGCTGGATATCGCGCGCAAGGTGCCCGTCGCGATCGAGGAGCTGCTCGAGGAGCACCGGATCGACCTGTCGGACCTGCGCTGCCCACCCTGGCGGTTGCCCCGGGAAGGCTCCGCCGCCGCGCTGAGCTGGCCGTTTCTGATGGCCGTGTACGGGCGCCGCCGCGACCCGGCGACAGCCCGCACCGCCCCCTATCGGGAGGAGTGCGCAGGCGTCTACCCCGTCGCGGATTTCGGGTACTACGTGGACCCGGAGAACGCGCGCCTCATGGCGGAAGGCGACCCGGTCCAGCTGCTGGCGACGAGCGGCCATCCGGCGGGACGGTTCACCGTGGTGGTCACCTGGCGGGATATGGACATCGGCCTCATCCCCCCGGGCAGGAACGTGGCCATCTGGCGCCGCCGCTGGGCGCGGCTGCCGCTGGAGGCCTGGATCTCGCGGATGGAATCTGGGCCGGATGGGTGCGGCGCGGTCGAGATTGAGATCCGGTGAAAGCCGGTTGTACGTCATCCCGCCGGTCGGCGGGTGGCAGGGCATCAATGGCGCCTCGATGCCGGCCCCGCCCTCACCGCTGGCCCTTGCCCAAGCAGGCATCGGCCGCCACGTCAAGCGCCTCCCGGATCCACTGGCTCCGGGACAGCCCCGTCGCCTTCGCCGCCCGGTTCCACAGGAGAATTTGCCGGTCGGAGGCCTCCAGCGAGACCCACCCCACCCTCTCTCCTGTCCTGAAGACGGAGTTGTGCCGCCGTATCAGCCGGGTCTGCGGCGCGCGCCGCCTGCGCTCCTTGACCACAGTGCCGATCCGGGCACCGGTCATGCCCGCGATCTCCGATGTCGTCAGGCGCCAGTCCACCCCGCCCCAGTCGATCTTCCTCCGTCGTCTCATGGCGGCACGGTTTTGTGCCGCGGGGCCCGGGGCGCGCAAGGGCAAAGGGCCAACCCCATCGCCGTTCACCCAAATACCGTTGCCCGCACCGACCATCGTCCCAGCCCATGAGATTGTTCGCGCCTGCCAGATTCCTGTGGAGTAGGATGACGCAGGTAGCATGAAGCGCGTTCTTCTGACATCCGCCGTGCTCGCGGCCGCCTACGCCTGCGTCACGCTGTGCGGCCGCCTCGCGCCCACGCCTAACGCCGGGGTGGGATCCGGTTCCATGGGCGACGGGGCACTGGTCGGCGCCATCGCCGATCGCCGCACCGGCGCACAAGTCCGGGGTGAGGGCGTCGTGGCGCGACTCCTCCCCGACGACAATGACGGGAGCCGCCACCAGCGCTTCATCGTCCGGCTCGGGTCGGGCCAGACACTGCTGGTGGCCCACAACATCGATGTCGCGGGCAGGATCGACTCCCTCGGGGTGGGAGACAGGGTCGAGTTCTCGGGCGAATACGAATGGAACCCGAAAGGGGGCGTCATCCACTGGACGCACCACGATCCGAGAGGCCGCCACGAGGCCGGCTGGATCAGGCACGGCGGGAAAACCTACCGGTGATCCGGCGGCGCGCTATTTGGATCTTTCCGCCCTGCTCTTCCTTTTTATGTCGGAAGAATGCGCCCTCTTGTACGTCTGGATGTCCTTGAACTTTCCCGGCGCGTCGCGCTTGGCGTAGAGCTTGCTGCCGGACTTGCTCCGATGTGTCGTCCTCTTCGCTGCCATGCTTTCGAGGAAGCATCGTGGCTACCGCGCGTCAATCGGCCACCTTGGTCAACACACCCTCGACCCACGCCCCGATGCCCGGCTCCTTGCCCTCCCTTGAGCCCGCGATGTTAAGGACGCGAATGCCGTGACTGGCGATGAAATCCCTCAGCAGCGCGCAGGCGCCGTCCCCGCCGTCCCTAGAGATGTGAAGGCGCGGCTTGCGCAGCCTCTTGGCGATCGCGATGGTCTTGCGACTGCCCCCGGTCGCCAGCTTTCCAAGGGTGAAAACGACCGTGCCATCCGAGTCCCGCACGTTCCACTCCGTGCGCACGGGGTAGCTGACGCCGGGCGTCTCGGTTAGATCGTAGCAAGTCGGTATCGTTCCATCCTCTGCCCTGCGGCCTTTCGGGCACCAGCCGCCGTGCGGCAGGCCCAGCGAGATCGCCGCGTCCAGCGCGGCCCGGTCCGCGCCCGTCTGGCCGCCGGACACGAGCTTTTCGATCAGAAAATTGGGCATGGAACAATCTATGCCTACCAATGGGACATTGGCAGTCCCACCCTTGGCGAAATCCCCTTGCCCTCCGCGCGTCACCCGGCCCACCATGGCCCCAGTGCTCGGGACCATGCCACCTCTACGGCGGCACCCCTGTTCCCGGGCATCAGGGCCGCGCGGGCATCGTTCTTTCCCCCTATCCCAAAGCACGCTCGCGCGGCCCGCCTTTGTTCTTCCCGGCGAAACAACTGCGTCACACATTTCTTCGAGGGAACATGGACAGGATCAGTCGTCAGCGCGCCGCGGAGATCGCCGCCGAGGTCGTCCCACTTCGCTGCGATCTCCAGGACCACCGGCGAGGTGCCCTGCCAAGATCCGGCAGACGGCGAGGGGTGATGACCAACATGGCCTGCGCTATCGGCCCAGCGTGGTTGCAGTTGGTTCTCTCGTGCGCGCTGGCCGTGGGCGACACAAACCGCACCACCGTCAGCACGCTCTCTGGTCGCTCGTACGCGGATGCCACGGTCCTGCGGGCCACGGGCGACTCCGTGACCCTGATGCTGCCAGACGGCGTCGTCCGCCTGTCGCTCACCAACCTGTCGACGGAGTCTCGGGCCCGACTTGGGTTGGTGCCGCAGCCCGCGCCGGAGCCGCCGGCGGCCATAGCCGCCGATGAGTCGCGGCAACTGAAGGATCGTGCGTCCAGGATTGCCAGCCTCATCGACCCGGCCAAGCTGGCCACGCTCACCGGCACCGAGGCCAACCCCCGGATGCAGAAGGCCGTGTACTGGGTGGAATACGCGCGGCGGGCCGGGATTGACCCCGCCGCCACCTGCCGAGAGGCGGTCGCCATGGCGGGGATGTCCAGGCGGGCCGCCGAACTGACGTCCGCCTCCCTGCTGCGCAGCCACCGGATCGCCGGCCAGCTGGGGTGCTTGGATGAGGACGGGCTGACCGAGATGCGCAAGGGGAGCGCGCCCACCGTGCGCAAGGGGCCCTACGCGGGCGACCAGCTCAGCGTCGACCACATCATCCCCCGCTCCGTTTGCCCGGAGCTGGCCAGCGTGATCGCCAATCTGGAACTCATGCCCATGGGCATGAACCGGGAAAAGTCCGACCGCGTCACCGACCGGCAAGTCAGCGAGGCCAAGAAGTTCTACGAGGCCGGGCTGCTGGGCCGGGAGGGCCTGGCGCGTGTTGAAGCCTCACGGCGCAGTCGGCAGCGGTAAGCCATGGGCGATGACTTAGACCACCGCATCCGGCTCGCGGTCTTCGAGACATCCCCCAACAAACACCAAGAGCCCTTGGCATGGGACCACAGATGTCTCAGGGTGCCCGACACTATCCTTTCAATAATAAGATGAGTGCTCCGAGCGTTTGGCCGTGACTGCCGAGGACCTGGGCGCTAGAGATAACCGGGTGCTTGCGCCGATTCGGCCGGACCGAACGGCGTCAACCGGAAAAAGTTGAGGCGATGGACGAACGACCGCTGGGAGTCTGGGATCTGGTCATCCTGTGCCTGTCGGTCTGGGTGCTGGCGGCCCTGATGATCGAGGTGGCATTTCCCATCTCTGACGCGGCGTCGGCCATCATCCAGAAGCTCGACACGCTGGTGTGCGTGGTCTTCGTGGCGGATTTCGCCGTGGGTCTCGCCCGGGCGCCAGACAAGGCGCGGTTCATGAAATGGGGCTGGATCGACCTGGTGGGGAGCATCCCCATGATCGATTGGTCCCGCTGGCTGCGAATGGTTCGCGTGGTCCGGATTCTCCGAGTACTCCGGGCCGTGCGGTCGGCGCGCGCGATCGCGCGGGTCCTCATGGCCAGCCGGACGAGGACCGCCGCCGCGTCCCTGGTCGTGGCCATGCTGGCCGTATTCTTCGTGGCAAGCATGTCGATCCTCGTCTTTGAGAAAGCCACGGGCTCCACAATAAAGAGCGCGGCGGATGCGGCCTGGTGGACGATCACCACGATGTCGACGGTGGGCTACGGGGACACGTATCCCGTTACGCCAGAGGGCAGGATCCTCGCGGCCGTGGTCATGGTGTTCGGGGTAGCGCTGTTCGGGACACTGTCCGGCCTCACGGCCTCATGGTTCCTAGGGGAGGACAGGACACAGTACAGGGAGCAACTGGAGAGGCTCGCCGCCGAATTGAGGGCGATCAGGGCGCGGCTCGACTCGCATGGCCCGCAGGCTCCGGCCCAGCAGCGGCAGGTAGATAAGGAGGACTGAGGTGCGGTGGATCTTGGCGCTGGTGTTCGCGGCGGTACTCTGGCCCATTGGCGGCGGGCTTGCAGCCTTTGTGGGGTTTGCTCTTGTTTATCTGGTCGGTGGACTATTTCGTGCCTCCCGTGGAGCGGATCAGGTCATCATCCCCCCTCGACACTCCCATATGAGATGTCCCGCTCATTTCGAATCGCCGGAAATGCGCCCCCCCCGGCCTGCGTCCGCCCGCAAGCGGTGCGCGGAACTCGTCTGGTATCCCCAGGGCCAGCCCCTGACCCTCGATGGGCTCACGATCCCCGATGGGATGGTCTACGTCTCGACCGGGGAACTGCCCTGGCCGGGGGAACCCTCGGCGCTCGACCTGACCCAGCCGATTGACGCCGTCGCGGAAGATCCCGCTGTGGGACTGGGGTATTACCCGAGTTTTCTGGGGATCACACCCGCCCAGCGGCGAACCTATCTGGAGTGGCTGGCCTCCGGACGATCCGACGCCGACCCGGCGGCCCGGGAACTGGGCTATGTCTTCCTGTTCTTCTACGGCATCGAGCGTCGCCTGCTGCTGGACGGCGACCTTCAGCCGACTCTGATGGGCGAGGTGCTGCGCCTCCTGCAGCTCTACGGGCCGGCGCATCGGTCTGTGTCGCTCCAGAACTACTGCCTGCAGCTTCTGCATTTTTCCGGATGGAGGCTGGGGCAGGAGTCCTACAGGGCATTCTGGCCGCAGCTGCTCGAGCTCGACGGGGATCGGCCGGACGAGGACTCCCTCCGGTTTGTGCTGGGCAATCTCCACCAGCGCGGCGAGGTCATGGATTGGACGGTGGCCTACCGGCTCGCGCTCATCGATGAGGACAGCCGCAAGAGCGCGGTCGTTGCCCGAACGCGCGAGAAGTTCTGGGAACTGTTCCGGCAGCGATTTGAGGAGATCGCCCCGGGCGGCATGCCGCTCGCGGCGGCCAAGCAGCCGGCGACCGTCGAGTACCGGCCCGCCAGCGGTGCGCTGCTCTCCGCCTGCCGAGAGAGTGCTGCGGCCCGCGCCCTGCACGAGCGGATACCCAATGTCCTGGGCCTTCGGCGGCAGTTCCGGGCGCTCCCGGAGATCTGGAATCGCTGCATCGACGATCTCGCGGGCTACAGCCGGGCCCTGGGTTCAAAGAAAGTTGGCGATGCGGCCAAGATCGCGACGTGGCAGGCGCTCCCGCCGGAGCTGCGGGCGGGCGAGGCCCACCCGCTCCGCGACGCCTTCGATGGGTTGCTCGGCTCCGCGCCCCGGGAAGGGGATCTCGCCTTTCTGCCCTCCGGCCAGATCGCGGCGATGGCGGGCGTCGATGAGAGGGCACGCCTGACCCTGGCGCAGTCCAAACAGGTGGCCGAGCTGGCCCGACAGCTGGGGTGGCGTATGGCCCCCGATCCGCGGCAGAGCGGATTGCCCCTGGCATGGTCGCAGGAGGTGGCGCTTCGCCCGACCGATTCGGACGACGGTGCGCCGGGGCACTTGGCCGGCGTGATCCGCCTGCTGCATCTGGCCGTGATGCTGGCGGCCGCCGACGGCGTCATCGAGGACGAGGAGTTGGCCACTTTCGAGACCCTCGTCAAAGCCGACCTCCCCGGGGAGGCCGACTGGGAGCGCGTCCGCGACGCCACCGCCGCCCTCCGCAGGGACACCAACGTCGCCGTGCGCTGCCTTCCCCAGCTGGCGAAGCTGATCTCGCCCGAGCATCGGGAGCAGGTGCTGCGGTCGCTGGCGCACATCGCCGCCGCCGACCGGGAAATCAGTCTCCCCGAGATCAAGCTCCTGCGACGGATCGCAAGAGCGTTCGGGCTACCGCCCGATGCGGTGGATTCGCTGCTGGAGGGCGATGGATCGCTCCGCGAAGTCACCGTGGCGACCGCCGGCAAGGGCGCGAAAGGCGAACGGATCCCGCCTAGGCCCGCGGCCGCCGGGGCGGTGCTCTCGCTCGACAGCGAACGCATCCGCGCCCTCACGGAGGAGACGAGGCAGGTCATCGCCATGCTGTCGGAGGTCATGGCCGATGAGGGGTCAGCGGAGGTCAAGGTCGAGAGCAAATCCAAAGAGCATGCGACGCCGGGCGCAGCGCAGGCGCCCATCGACGCGCCATGGATCGAGGGCCTCGCTGAGCGGTACCGGCCGGTCGTCACGACGCTCGTTGCCCACGACGAGATCGACCTCGATGATTTCGAGGGACTCTGCAAGAGGCAGCACCTGTTGCCGGACGACGTCCTGGATGCCGTCAACGCGTGGTCCGACGAGCACTTCGGCGACTTCCTGCTGGAGAGGGGAGAAAACGTCCGGGTGTTCCGGTCCCTGCTGCCGGTGATGGCGGGGGCGGGCTCATCCAACTGACAGAGGAGAATATGAGCACACGCATTTCAATGAAGCGCCGCGAGCGCGACGCCATCCTGCTATCGCTCCAAGCGGGCCTAGTCCCCAAACAGGGCCTGCACCTGATACAGGTGGGCCGGAAGGCCGAGGTCTCGGCGATGCTGTCGGACATCGAGCGCATCACCGACAGCGGCGCGGCGTTCCGCATCGTCGTAGGGAGATTTGGCAGCGGCAAGAGTTTCTTCCTCAATCTCGTCAGAAACGTCGCCTTCCAGAAGAAGCTGGTGGTGGCCCAGGCGGATTTCACCATGGAGCGCCGCCTCTGCGCGACGGGCGGCCAGGCGCGGGCCCTCTACGCGGAGCTGATGGCCAACCTCGCCACCCGGACTCAGCCCGACGGGGGCGCGCTGCCCTCGATCTTGGCCGGCTGGGTCTCGGGCCTGCAGCACGAGGTCATGGGCGCCGGGGGCTCGGTCGGCGATGTCGAGGGACGGATAGCCGAACAGCTCCGCGATCTCCAAACACACGTCGGGGGATTCGAGTTCGCGGAGGTCGTGCGTGCGTTCTACAGGGCACACGTCGCCGGGGACGAGGCAAAGCAGGCCGCCGCGCTCCGCTGGCTGCGCGCGGAGTACACCACCAAGACGGACGCGAAAGCCGACCTGGGCGTGAGGCGCATCATCGATGACGAGTCCCTCTACGGCAGCCTCAGGCTCATGGCGGCCTTCGTCAGGAAGGCGGGTTTCGGCGGCCTGCTGGTGAACCTCGACGAGATGGTGGTGCTCTCGCACCGGCTCCCGAGCTCCAGGGCGCGCCAGGCCAACTACGAGGCACTGCTGAGCCTCCTCAACGATTGCCTGCAGGGCACGGCGATCGGCCTCGGCTTCGTGCTGGCCGGCACCGACGAGTGCCTCGAGGACCGGCGACGCGGCCTCTTCAGCTACGAGGCGCTCCGCAGCCGCCTCGCGGAGAACGCCCTGGCCAGGGCCGGGGGGCTGGTGGATCTCTCGGGTCCGATGGTGCGGCTTCAGCCGCTGACCCCGGAGGACCTGTTCGTGCTCCTCAAGAACATCGCGCTGGTCCACGCCCACGGCGACCCGGCAAAGGTCCTCGTGCCAGACGAGGCGGTCGCCGCGGTGCTGCAGCGCGCGAACGAGACATTGGGGGCGGAGTTTTTCCGGACGCCGCGCGACGTGGTGCGGTCCTTCATCGGCCTCCTGAACCTCCTGGAACAGAATCCCGGGCGCGGCTGGCGGGACCTGCTTGGCGGGGACGTGTTCCAGAAGCCCGCCGCCCCCGCATCGGTGGAGGAGGAACTCGCCTCGGGGGCCGCACCGGCCCCGGACGAAGAGGATGGCGACCTGGCGACCTTCAAGCTGTAACGCCGGGGCGCATGAGCGAGGCTTTCTCTAGGCTCGACCGGAAGATCCAAGAGGCCATCTGGGACCTCCGGTGGAACGAGCTGTGGCCCCTGCAGGTCGAAGCCATCGGCGCGGTGCTGGATGGCGACGGGGACATCATCCTCGCCGCGGCCACCTCGGGCGGGAAGACCGAGGCCGCGTTCCTCCCGATCCTATCGCTCCTGGTCGGTGATCCGGGGGGATCGGTCGGGGCGCTGTACGTCAGCCCCCTCAAGGCGCTGATCAACGACCAATTCCGGCGGCTGGAGGACCTCTGCGAGAGCGCCGACATCCCGGTGCACCGCTGGCACGGCGACGTCGGGGCCGCCCAGAAGGCCAAGTTGCGGCGGCACCCGAGCGGCGTGCTGCTCATCACCCCGGAATCCCTCGAGAGCCAATTCGTCAACTACGGCGAACATCTCGCGCGCGTCTATTCGCGGCTGAGGTTCGTGGTGATAGACGAGTTGCACGCGTTTCTCGACGACGTCCGCGGCATGCACCTGCGCAGCTTGCTGGCGCGCCTGGAGATAATCTCGGGAGCCACGCCGCGCAGGCTGGGCCTGTCCGCCACCATCGGGGATTTCGCGCCGGCGCGCCAGTTCCTGCGCCCGGACGATCCTGGGCGCGTCCGCGTGATCCGGGCCGAGGGAGAAGGGAGGGATCTCAAGGTGGGCGTCCGCGCCCATCTCGAGGGCTCGGATCCAAACGATGGCGACGGGGACGGGGAAGTGGACACTGTCGCTGCGCAGCCCTCCCCGATCGGACCTGGCGCTGCGGCCAATGCCGGCCACACACCGACGCCAGATGGGCTTGGCGAGATCGCCTCGGACATCGCATCGCGCTTTCGCGATGAGACGAACCTGGTTTTCTGCAATAGTCGGCGGCAGGTCGAGCTGCTTGGCGACAAGCTGCGCCAGATCTCCGAGCGGGAATCTTGGCCCAGGAATCCGTTCCTCTTGCACCACGGGTCGCTCAGCCGTGAATTGCGGGAGGACGCCGAGGCCGAACTGAAGTCCGGCAAACCGGTCACAGCGATCTGCACCAGCACGCTGGAGATGGGCATCGATATCGGCTCGGTGCGCGCCATCGGTCAGGTGGGGCCAACCTGGTCTGTCGCCTCGCTCGTGCAGCGCCTCGGCCGTTCTGGACGGAAGGAGGGCGAGGCCCGAATCCTCCGCCTCTACACGCTCGACCGTCTGCCCAATGAGTCGTCGACACTGACCGACCGGCTCTACCCGCGCCTCGTTCGGGCCGTGGCCCTGGTGGATCTCATGCTCGAGGGCTGGCTGGAGCCACCGTTGGCGCCGCGCTTCCACTTCAGCACGTGCGTGCACCAGATCCTGAGCCTACTTCGCCAGACGGGCGGGGCCGCGGCTGATCACATCTACGATGTCCTCTGCCACCGCGGCGCGTTCCGGCTCATCGACCGGCCGAGGTTCGCATCGCTGCTCAGGGGCATCGCGTCGGCTGGCCTGATCGAGCAGGTCCCTACCGGCGAGCTGATCCTCGCGCCCGGCGGCGAACGCATTGTCGAGTCCTACGATTTTTATGCCGCCTTCGCGGGGCGGATAGAGTACCGGGTCGAGTGCGACGGCCAGCCCATCGGTCTCCTTCCGGAGGACTCCATCCCGGGACAGGGCGAATTTCTTTTGCTCGGGGGAAGACGATGGAAGGTTCTTTGGATCGACCATTCGACGCGGCGGATCGGCGTTGTTCCCGGAAAAGGATGGAAGCAACCCAAGTTCAGTGGGGGTGTCGGCTTCATGCATCCCGTCGTGGCGGCCCGCATGCGCCAGGTGCTGGCGGACTCCGGCATCCCCCCATATCTGGGAAAGAGCGGCTGTGATCTGCTGGCCACGGCCCGGGGTAACTTCGCCCGATCCGGCCTCGGCTCGAGCGATGTGCTCTCGGGCACCTCGTTCATCCAGTGGTTCCCCTGGCGCGGGGGCCGGGCGTTGCTGACGCTGGAACTCTGCGCCAAGGCCGACGAGATCGACGTCGATCGGGATGATCTCCGCCTGCAGTACAAAAAGATCTCGGCGGAGGATTTCGAGGAGCACCGCCGAAGGGTGGCCACCGGGACCTTCGACGCCGCCCGCCTCGCCGAGTTGGCCGACGAGCCCGCGCGAGACCGATTCGACCCGTACGTCCCCGACTCCCTGTTGCGCGAAGCCTTCGCGGCCGAGGTCCTAGACGTGGATGGCGCGCGCGAGGCGGCAGGCGATACGCCGCACACCTCTGGGAAGTGACCTTTCGGCAAGCGAATCTGCCGTCATAGGCGTACCCGGGACACCAGTATTGAGACAGCGGTCAAACTAGACCTGGACCAGCGTAGAGGGTTACGCCCCTTTGTCGGCGATGGCATCCCACAAGTCGTTCTCGTGCGCGATGACAACGCGCGCGCCTTTCCTGCGGTACTCCACGGCCTTCTCCACCTTCCGCCCGTAGCAGGAGAAGGCCCAGCAGCGATTGCCTTCGGCGCAGACGATGAGGTAGTCGAGATCCTCTCGGATATTGCCGATCACTCTTCCCCCGACGGCCTCCACGCGGCGGGCTATCTCATCGCGACTGGCTTTACGGGACTCACCCGTAAGGCAGAAGGATTTATCGTCGAAACTGATCTCAGGACACATGGCGCAGACCCCGGACACCGCAAGATGACGCGTCCCGATCCCCTCTGGTGCCGCCCCTTCCACGGTGACAAAATCCTCCAGGAACGCTTTTAGCTGGAGTCGCTCCAGTTCCTCGATCTTCCCATCGGCGAGAATGGCGGTGACGACGCTGTCGATCTCGTCAAACGGGTAGCATCCCTTGAGGTGCTGGTTCTCGTTCGCCCAGTCCGCAAGCCTCCGGATCTCCTCGTCATCCAGAACGCCGTCGGCGAGCAAGCCATGCAGCAGGCCGTGCAGACGCTGAATGTCAGAGGTCAGTGCGTCGTAGTAGGCATTGCCGGTGTGAAGATTGCTGCACACCCACAACAGGTCTTCTTTCTCCTCGTCACTGATGACGCCGTCCTGCAGCGCGGCGTCCAGTTTGGGCATGATCTCCGTGAATGGGTGACGCCGCGCGAATTCAAGGTGCTCGTCCCGCCAGCGGATCAGTTCGCGTGCCTCGGCCTCGGTGATGACGGAATCAATCGCGATGCCCCTGAGGATGCCCTCCAGAGTGTGGACCGCCTTGTCGAGATTCATTCTGTCCGTGTACCGCAGGTATTTAGCTGGGTGTGCCATCCTTATCCTTTCGGTAAAACGAAGTGCGTCCGAAGGCGCCCTTGCTGTCCATCCCTAGCATCGATTGAGAGCCCCAGACAACTCGAAATGATTGCTGGGGGCGCACCATCAAATACTTGTCCCCCTGCTGCAGCACCCCCCACCTCTAGGCGCAACAGCGCCCCAGTACAGGTTATATAAAGGTGCGAGGAGGACCTCATCGGTCCCTCTCAATCACCCCGCGGATGACGGCATCACGGCCCCGGCCTGCCTTCGTGGCGGGCCGGGCCCGCGCCGTTCTTGCCCGCGGCAAACATCAACAAGCAATATGGAAGGAGAACCATCATGGCAGTGAAGCTGATCGCGAATTACAGCAAGCGCCTAGGGCTGCCCGCATACAGCAGTCATCAGTTCGCCGTCTCGGTCGAATGCGAGATCGCGAACGTGGCCGACGCGGCCGGGGAGTCCCAAAGGCTCTACCGGCTGCTCCAGCAGTCTGTGGACTCGCAGATCGTGGCGACGGGATTCGTCCCGCCCCACGGCTACGGGCTCAACGGCGAGGGCGGCAACGGCGAGACGGACGGGCAGGAGCCGACCGAGGCCCCGTGGAAGTGCAGCGACAGGCAGCGGGATCTCATCCTCAAGCTGGTCGACGAGCACCACCTACAACCGGCCGATGTGGAGGCCCTGGCCCGGGAGCGTTTCAACAAGCGCGTCCGGGAACTGGGCAAGCTGGAGGCCAGTGGTCTCATCGACGAGCTGCTGGAGAAACACGGCGGCAACGGCGGACGCTCCAACGGCAACCGTCGTCCCCGGCGCAACGCCTATGCGAGGGGGGCGGCATGATCGCCCCCTCGACATTGGCGCCGCCGGCCGGCACCACGACGGGCAATGGCGGATTGCCGGCGCACATCTCGGCGACCGCGGCACGCGGCTACCTGGCGTGCGGGCTGCGCTTCTACTTCGAGCGCGTGGCCTGCATCGCCAGGCCGGTGGCCGCGGCGCTGCACCTGGGCAAGGCGGTCCACGCCGGGCTCAGGCACCTGCACGCGGCGCTCTGGCGCGGCGGGGACACCTCGCCCGCGGCCGTCGAGAGGGCGTATGCCAGCGCGTTCGACGCGCTGGAGGCCGACGAGGGCCCGGTGGCCTTCGACGGGACCGAGGACCGCGACAAGGCGAAGAAGGACGGCCTGCGGCTGCTGGCCGCCTACATGGACAGCGGCGAGATGCCGAAAGAGCGACCGCGGGGCGTCGAGGTGACGCTTGAAGAAATGGTGCCCGGTCTCGGCGTGCCGCTCTGCGGGACGATCGATCTGGTGTGCCACGACCTGAAAGTCGTGGACTTCAAGACCGCATCCAGCCGCCCCGATCCCGATCAGGCCGCGTTCGACGCGGAATTGCAGCTGGTGGCCTACGCGCTGCTGCTGGAGGCCGCCACGGGCGAGACGCCGCCCCGGATGGAGCTAGTCCATCTGGTGAAGACCAAATCGCCCCAGGTGGTCCGCGTCTCGGTGCCGCCCCCCAACGACGCAAGGAAAGACCGGGCGGTCGCGATGCTCGATGCCGCCGTCAACGGCATCGCCGAGGGCAGGTTCAACCCGTCGCCCGGCATGCAGTGCGGCTGGTGCCAGTACCGCGACGAGTGTTCAGCGTGGACCGGGGGTGCGCCATGAGGCGCGCCGCCATGTTCCTCGCGCCGGCGCTGCTGGCCGCATGCACGCCGGCCGGCCCTCCTGACATGGGGCCGGTGGGCGGCGGCCTGAGCGTCATCGGCCTGGCGATCGTGGTCGCGGCCTTCATCGTCGCGATCTCGTGGAAAGGGGGGCGCCATGGATGACCAGGATCCGCTGCCGAGGTGGACCCTCGGGGCGACGGCCGGGCTGATGCTGCTCACCGCCGCGGCGATATTGCTGCTGGTCCTCACGCCCGCCCTCATCCCCATCGCCATCGTGCTCGTGGTCGGGGTGGTCGCGTGGGCGGTGCTCGAGCGCTGGGGTCGGCCCGGAAGGGGCGGCTGAGAGGAGGCGCACCATGCACCTGGAACAGAAATGCACCGGCAACGATGCCCGCGAACTGGCCGCGTCGTCGCCACCGTTCGGCCCGGGATTCGGAACCGATGTGGCGTCCCGCACGGAAACCATCGAGGTCTGGGGGTCGTCGTTCGGCGATCCCGGCTCTGACTTCTGTGAGTTCCGCGCATTCGATGCCGGCGGCGACGAGATAGCGAGGACCCGGATAGGCGGGTACTGAGGGGAAACAGAGATGGGGCCGGCGGGCCGGGATCCGCCGCCGGCCCCGGAAATTTCAAACGGCGATCCTGTGACCGGCCACGCCGGTTGACGGGTCGCCAATCAAACAACACACAACCAGAAAGGAGGTCGCGCATGATCGATGACGTGTCACAAGTGACGCTGCGCGAGATGCCGCCCGACCAGAGGCCCAGGAATCGCCTGATGGAGCGGGGCGCCGGCGCCCTCGGGGACGCCGAGCTGCTCGCCTGCCTGATGCCCAATGGCACCGGGCAAGCGTCGCTGCAGATCGCCGAGGCCCTGCTGGCCCGCTTCGGCGGCCTGGCGGGCGTCGCGCGAGCGCCCCTGGCCGAACTGGCCACCGTGCGCGGTGTCGGTGAGGCCAGGGCTGCGGGCATCCGCGCCGCCGTCGAGCTGGGCGTGCGCCTCAACCGTCGCGCGGCAAGTGCCACCAAACTCGACGACGCGGGCCGGATCGCGGACCTGGTCGGCCCGGAGATGCGCCTGCTGCCCACCGAGAGCGCCCGGGTGGTGCTGCTCAACGCCAAGCTGCACCTGATCGCCGTGGAGGCGGTCTCGGAGGGACTGCTCGATCAGACGCTGGTCCACGCGAGGGAGGTATTCTCTCCGGCGGTCGCCAGGAGGGCCTACGCGGTCGTGCTGGCGCACAATCATCCGTCCGGGGATCCGACTCCATCGGAGGCCGACATCCGCATCACCCGGGCGCTGCGGGAGTCCGCCAAGGTGCTCGACGTCCCGCTGCTGGACCACGTCATCGTGGGCAACCGTTCGACCGCCTACCCGGAGGGCTGGTTTTCATTCAAGGCGGCCGGCTACCTGTGACGGCATTGGGGCGGCGGGAACCATTCCCCCGCCCCGGCGATTTTCACGGCGGGCCCAGTCCCGCCATTTTCCAAACAACACCGGTTGTGGGATCCCGTGCCCCTGAGTAATGGCACATGGACACCCGCGACCTTCATTCAAAAGCGAAAGGAGACAAAAGATGAACATCATTGAGGTCAAAGAGCCGCCGAGGCGGAGGACGCCGGAGGGCCTGCTGCTTCACTGCGGCGGGCGCGTGGTGGAACGAGCGGAACTGCTGGCGGTGCCGACGCCGCTGGGCTCAAAGACGTGGTATCCGCTGGATCACGGCGCGATACTCGAGGAGGTCGAGGGCCAGCTCGGCGCCACCGGGTTCACCATCGAGGGTGAGAGGCACGGGCTGTCGCACGCCGGGGCGAGATACTTCGGCGTGCTGAGCGTCAGCCTGCCCGGCAGGACAGAGGAGGAATACGAATGGATCGTTGGCCTGCGCAACAGCCACGACCAGTCGTTTCCGGCCGGCCTCGTCGCCGGTATTTCCGTGCTCGTGTGTGACAACAAATGCTTTTCCGGCGAAGTGAAGATCTCGCGCAAGCACACCCGCTTCGCCATGCGCGACCTGCGCCACCTCGTGGCACGGGCCGTCGGGCAACTGGGCGATCGCTTCCGATCGCTCGACGCCCGGGTGGCCGCGTACAAGGAGGCCCGGGTGCCGGACTGGCTGGCGCACGATGTCGTGATCCGTGCGGCCGATTGCCGGGCCATCACGGTCAGCCAGATTCCGGATGTCCTGGAGGAATGGCGGCACCCGGAGCACGACGCCTTCACACCCCGGAATGCGTGGTCACTGTTCAACGCCTTCACGGCCGTCTACCGGGAAATCAACCTCCATAGCGCCCTGCGCCGCGGCGAGGCCCTCCACGGGCTCTTCGACGCGGTCGTCGGGATGTCGTGAGGGAAGGAGGGCCTTTGCGCCCGCCGAGGGCGCGGGGCTTTCCTTTAGGTGTTGTATCCAAGCAGCGAGCGGCACCAAGGGAACGCGTCGGGGCTTCGTCCCTCAGTCCCTCGCTTGCTCCCGCTCTCCTGCTGCTCCCGCATGACCGTAGCTCAGAGACCCTCGCGACGCCTACCTGCGAACAGGGCGGAACCCCAAATCCTTCGACATAAACCCCTGATAAACGTCGGACCCACGGTACGCGATGCGGCAGTTGGACGCGTCTTCACTGCAGCTACCGCCGCGTAATACTCGACACGATCCTGTCGTTGGCCCCCGAGGGTCCGACGAAGACGAAACCGAATAGTACGTCGAAACCAACCAATCCCAGCACCACTCCCTGACGTTACCCTCCATATCAAAAAGCCCGTAACCGTTCGCGGCAAAGTGCCCGACAGGGCTAGTGCCCGTGGCACCCCCTTCAAAATCGGGGTGTCCACCGCTCGTCGAGCTAACGTCGTACGGGTAATATGGCGCTCCGCGGTACCACCAGCTGTAATAGTTAACATTCTCGTGGCTAATCGTGTTGCCCCCCGGGAAGCGCCTGCCCGGGAATCCGCCCCGCGCCGCCTTCTCCCACTCCGCCTCGGTCGGTAGGCGGTAGCCATCCGCGGCCCAATTGCAATCTGAAAGGTAGCCATCCATATTCGTCCTGAATACCACCCCGTACACTGTGTAGCAGGGCGTCAGCCCGTCCTTCTCGCTCCGGGCGTTGCACCACTTCACGGCGTCGTACCAACTGACCTCCCCCACCGGATAGTTCGAAGCCTCCCCAACACCCGCAGCCAAATCGGTATAGCCGTGCATCAAACCCCAGCTCCTCACCTCGTCCCACTGAGCCTTCGTCACTTCAGTGGCCTGAATGTAGAATGCGCTCACGTAGACGCTGTGCCTTGGCAGTTCCCAGTCAGATCCCTCGTCTGGGCCGAAAGAGTTACCCATCTGGAACCATCCAGCCGGAATCCGGACCATCCCACCGGCCTGCGCGCCGCCATCGTCCGCAGTCACGCGAAACCGTACCGCCGACGACACCTTGTCATCCCAGTCCGCACCAGCATTCCAGACCACGAGGCGATCGATGCCCACGGCCACCCCTGCCCCAACCTCCCCTGAAAAGCTGCTCGCCGGAAACGCGTACGTGGAACCGCCGTTTGTTGAGATCTGGACCAATACCGTGACGCGGTTGGTCCCGGCGGCCACGTCATAGTGGATGTCCACCAACTTGGTCCCGGCCCGCTGAGAGGCCCGCACGTTGGAGACCGAGGGCGCCGCAAATGCGGGATCGGCAGCTAACGGCCAAATCGCTGTGAGGATCCAGGAGCACGCTTTCATGGGCGAGATCCTCCCCATCCTCACTTCACCACGATCCGGTAGAACACCCTCGCCGGCTTTGGCACGACCTCGTCGTTGATGGTATTCAGGGGCGGCGTGGGATCCACGTTGTCTGCCACCACGTCCCATTGTTTCAGATCGAAAGACCGCTCGACGCGGTACAGCCGCCCGCTCACCGAGGCCCAAGACACCGTGCAGACCAGTCCATCGCCCGAGATGTTCTGGATGACGTTGAGCTGGCCCACCTTCAGTGCGGAGTTCGGGTCGCGCGGATTGGTGCCCGCCAGATACTCCTGTTTCCCGTTGAACCCGTCGCCGTCTACGTCGAGATCCGCGTCGGCCGGGTCGGAGTCGCTCATCCCGTTGGCCTCCTCGTATGAGCGCGGGATGCCGTCCCCGTCGTCGTCGATGAAGAGGTTCACCGAGAACAGCACGGTGTTGTTGCCGGAATCTATGTCGCCCGAAAGCCCCTCGTCATCGACCGCCAGCCGGTAGCTCCTGTCGCCCTCCGGCTGCGTGCCCGCGGGCAGATCGATCGGGATCTGGACCAGTTCGCCCGGGCTGAGCACGCTGACCTCGACGGAGGCCAGCAGGTTGGAGGTGCCCCCATCCCCGTAGATCGCCAGCATGGAGACTGGGGAGGCTGGCGCACTTAGGTTCTTGACCTGCGCCACCACCCGCACCGAGCCATCCCGCAGCGCCGCGCGCTCCAGCAGAGAGAGTTCCAGATCCACCCCGTTGACGCTCACCGACTGGACGTTGTTGGCCTCGTCGAACTCGGTCACCGCGCCAGCCGGATCGGCCACCGCGAACAGCGTCCGCGCCACCGCGGGCGATGGCACCGTCCAGGCGCTCGTGACCGATTGGGTGTCGCCGGCCCGAAGCCAACCCGAGACCACCCCGCCGCCGATCAACGTGCCGTTGGAGCCGGGATCCCCGTCGTAGAAGGACACCGCGACATTCTCCACCGCCACATTGCCGGAGTTCCTCACCGTGGCGGTGAGCGTCACGCCATCGCCGGGCAGGAAATCGTTGCCCTCGGCCACGAATCCGTCGGTCCCGATGGTCAGGTCTTTCACGATGGCGCGTTTGCCCGCGTAGAGGTCCACGCGGCCCGGTTGGGGAACGCCCGGCACGTCAATGGTCCCTCCGCCTTCAAGCGCAACCGTCTTCGTCACGTTGGACACGATCACGTTATTGTAGGCCAGCGTAAGGTTGCCCACCGCGTCCCACACCGGCGCGAAGTCCCGCTCCAGTTCCGAGTCGTGCGAGAGCAGTGTGTCCTCGCCCCACGTGGCCGAGGCCGGATCGTAGACGCGGTAGTGCGCGTCGGAGCCCGCGTCGGTCATCTCCCCCCATAGCACCAAGACATTGTCGCCCGGCCCCACCGTGAGCGCGAAATCCGCGAATCCCATGGTCGTTGAGTCTGGCCGCACAGAGGAGGGTGACCCCGCAAAACCCCTGTCGATCACCAGGTCGCCGCCCCGCTGCCAGACCGGGTAGATCGCGCCCGAGCCGTCCACCGCCACCCGGGCGTTGCGGTCGGCCACCGCGTCCGTGGTGTGCCGCACCGCCGCGCCCCACAGCCCGGAGCCGGCATCGAAGATCCTGTAGAACAGCTCCGTGTCGGCGGTGTCATCCAGATCCCCGTCCATGTCCCGGGTCCAGCAGTACACCGCCCTGTCGCCCGCCGCGGTCAGGGAGCCGGACAACTCCCCAGTCAGGTTTGTCACCAGGGCTTCGGGCACGCCCCAAGTCGCCGTCGCGCTGTCCCAGCGGGCCACCAACACGCAGCTGTTGCTGGTGCTGCCCGCGGGTCCCTCCCCGATCATGGCATTGGCCTCGTTGCGCGTCCACGCCAGCAGCAGGTCCCCGTCCGACAGCGGCCCCGCAATCTGCGGGCGCCGGTCTAGGCACGCGTTGTCGGTCAGGGCATCCATTGGCACCCACGTCCCGGCCGACGCGTCCCACCGGGACCACTGGATCTCCATCTGCGCCGCGAGCGCCGACAGGTTGTTCGTCTCCGAGAACGACGGATCCTTGCACTGCTCCCACGCGGCCACCGCATCCCCGTTCCCGTCGAATGCCACCGCAGGGGCGAATTGCCCCGCATTGGTCGCGGCAAGGGCCGAAGGCGCCCCCCACGCGGCCCCATCGAATCGGGTCCAGGCGATCTCCGTAAATTGAACGGGATTGCTGGTGGACCCGGTATCCCGCACGTAGAGCAGCATCAGCTCGTCGCCCTTGCCGGCCATGGCGGGCGCGGACTCGGGGAACACGTTCTCCAAGAGAGGCAGTTCCGCCTGCGCGGGCAGGTTGGTGTCAGACGAGATCCTTCGCCCCGGCCCCGCGGCGGGCAAGTGCACCGCCCCAGGCGACGACGCAGCACCCATCCGCGCAAAGACCTCCTGCGCGGCCAATGCCGCCTCCTGGGCCGACGACAGCCGCCGCCCCGGCGAAGACGGCGCGGGCAGGAAAACCTCTGGCCCGTCGGCGAGATACTCCCTGCCCATCGGCCTCCACGCCGCCGTCTTGTTGCCCGCCGCCTCGATCAGGTAGCCGTTGCCCAGGTCATATATTCCCGTCAGCGGCAAGCGGCGGCCCGGCTCGGAGGCGAACGAGTAATCGACAAAGACAAACTCCTTGGTCCAGTCAATGTGCCAAGCCCTCACCTTCGTGCCCGCGTAGAGGCGAAATCCAACCTCCTTGAAAAGATCTCCCGGGATTTGAAACGTGAGGCGGGGCTCGCCACCGACATAGAACCTCACCTTCTGACCCATGATATTTGGCTCGTACATCCCCTCAATCGGCAGTTTGCCCGTCAGCTCGGCACCGCCGAACGCCAGAGCCGGTACCAGGTCGAACGCGGCATCACCAGTCAGCGATGGTCTGATCATCAGCACCACCACCACGTTGTCCAGCGCGGGCCGCAGCCACGGAATCTGGTAGAGCCACGTCGAGAGCCCGGGCCCCAGAAGATCTGGGAGACCGTAGGCACCCAGCCGGACATCCGCGGCCAGGCCCAGCGAGGCCACCAGCGACAGCTCGTCCAGCGTTATCCCGCGGGATAGCGATGCCGCGCCCTTGCCCTCGGCCGCTATGCCGACCTCGCCCACATAGTCGCCGACCAGGATCTCGGCGGAGGAACCCTGGCCGCCGAGCTTCATCTCCCACTCGCCTTTGGCGATCGAATACTGGAACTCGCCGACCGCCTGGAACTTCCCGCCGAACTCGCCGATCACAGGCAGCGACACGGTCTTCCTCAAGGCGGGGGCGGGAAACTCGACCTTCAGTCTCAGGATTGCGCCATCCACCGACTGGTAGCCAGGCACAAGAAAGGCAACCAAAGATGTGGGTGCCGACAGCACCGCGATGTTCAACTCGTGCTGCCCGGATGCCCCACCCGCGGCCTCGGCCACGACCCGGACGGTGTTCACCCCGGTGTGGAGGGATGGCGTGAAGAGATTGTCGACCTCCATCGTGGTGCTATATTCTGGGCCCGCCCCCCCGGCGCTCCCCATTAGCGTTCCGTTCCCGAAGAATCTGACGACCCCCGGGGTGTTGCCGTTCCAGTTAACGCGGGCCCTGACCGTCGTGGTAAAACCCCAGCCAAAGAGATAGAGGCCGACAATGTCGGGCTTCACCCACTCCACCACCGGCACCGTCGTGCTCGCCGCATCGAGCGAGAGATCCCCCACGGTGACTGAAAGCACTCCGGCCCCTGCGATCACCGTTCGCGCCTGCGACAGGAAACCCGAAGCGCTGGCCTCCAGCGTGTTGCCCCCGCCCAAATCCACGTTCGCCATGGAAAACGTCCCGCTCGAACCACTGGTCGTGCTCCGCCCGGCCAAGGTCACTGTGGCGCCCGAGAGCCCGAGACCCGTCGCCCGATTGAGCACCCGACCCGTAACCGTGAGCGTTCCCGTCCCCCTCGTGTCCACAGTGATGATGTTGGACTCAGCCGAGGAGGTCGCGGCCCATCCGACGCTGGGGATGATGGCCGCCAAAACACCCAGGCCACCCGCCATCAGGCCGTGTCTCATCAACCATCCTTTGACTCTCATCTCTTGAAACCTCCGCTGGTGCGTCGTCCCTGCGATCGCCCGCGCATTCATGGGTGAGATCGAACGGGACGGAAGCCACATCTATCGTACTCGCCTGCCCCCTGGTTAGGATTTTGAGTCTCCCTGTACGCGCATCGCGCCGAGAATGCTCCGAACGAGCAGCTACCGCCCCGAAGTGCCCGGCCAGCGCCTTGCGTTGGCCCACGAGGATCTGAAGAAGGATATGTGTCGTAGTAATAGTAGCTGTAATTGTCCCAGCACCACTCCCAGACATTGCCCGCCATGTCGTACAGGCCACAACCATTGGGCGCAAAATACCCCACGGGACTGGTGTTTGGATAACCGTCCACGGCAAACAGGGGATGCCCTCCGGGAGTCGGATTCACATCGTAAGGGCAAGCGCCATCCGAAAAGTAGTTCGCCTGACCTTGGCTTATGCTCGCGCCCCACGGAAAACGCTGTCCGGACATCCATCCCCGGGCCGCCTTCTCCCACTCCGCCTCGGTGGGCAAACGGTAACCGTTTGCTGACCAGTTGACCGACTCGTTGGAAAGGTCCAGGGCACCCGTCCGGTACACGCTGGTCTTGGCTGAGGTGGTGTAGTAGCAGGGCACGAGCCCCTCTTTCTCGCTCCAGGCGTTGCACCACTTCACGGCGTCGTACCAGTTTACCGCTTGAATCGGATGATCGGCGCCGATACCCAAACCAGCGTTGTCGAATCCGTACCCGTGCAGCAGCGCCCACTCGTACACGACATCCCACTGCGACTTGCTCACCTCCGTTACGTGGATGTAAAAGGCGCTCAAATACACTTTGTGGCGCGGTAATTCGTCAGCGACTCCTTCCGACGGATCCATGCTGTTGCCCATCCAGAAGCTGCCCGCCGGGATAAGCACGAAACCGTCGATTCCACTGCCGGAATCATCGGCCGTCACCTTGAATCGCACGGCGGTGGAAAACCTGCCAGCCCAGTCGGCCCCCGCATCCCATGTGATCAGCCGGTTGGACCCTGGCGTAATGTTTTGTCCGACATCACCGCTGACGTGGCTTACGTCCAAGTCGTAGGTGACTCCCGCATTCGTCGAAATGGCCACGGACATCGACACGTGCGCAGCTCCGGCAGTGACATCGTATCTCACATCCACCAGACTGGTACCGGCGCGCTGCGCCGCATGGACGTCTGAGACCCAGGGCGCTCCCTGCGCAGGGTAACAGTCAAACATGACAACCCAAAGGAAGAAAAACGCCCTTTTCCCAGCCCGAGAAACCCTTCGCCCCAAGTCGAAAGCCACCGCACCCATCGCGTTTCCTTATGATAGGTCTCCGTCAAGATAAGCAAGCCCAAACGTTGTCCGATCTGTCGATTCGGACGATCGCGCGCGCTGCTGGCACACCGATTCGTGCTATGTTATACCCGCAACGTGCCACCCATCGTCAGGTTATTTGCCGCGCACGTGCTCCTCGCCACCGCATCTTGCCCCGCCATCGTGGTCGACGAGGATTTCACCCTCGCCCGGGCCGCCACGCTCGCGTCGAATTTCCCGTCCGCCGGCAGCGTGCTGATTCAAGAGGGCGCCTCCTCCTACCGCGGAAGCGGCGTGCTGGTGGCCCCCGACTGGGTGCTCACCGCGGGTCACAACTGGCTGGCCGACGAGGTGACCGACCTTAGCTTCATCATCGGCGGCCAGACCATCGCCGCCCAATCGGGCCAGTGGTTCCACCATCCCCTCTGGGATGCCGACCCGACCCTCTCCCCCAGCAACGGGTGGGACATCGCGCTGTTCCAACTATCCTCTCCCGTCACCGGGGTCGCGCCCGCGAGCTGGTACACCGGCACCAATGAGCTGGGGTCGCAGATCACGCTGGTCGGCTCGGGCCTCGCAGGTACCGGCGCCACCGGTCCTCAACCTAATGCCTCCGCCACCCTCTATGCGGCCAACAACACCATCGATCGCGTGCTGGACACGGACCTGGGCGGCATTGCGAGCGGCCTCTTGGCCCTCGACTTCGACTCCGGGGACATCGCCCGTAACTCCCTCGACGGCACGTCAGTTTACGACACCGGTGGCGATCCGCTGAATTCGATACCCAATGGCACCATCTTCTCGCTCTCCAGCGCGACCAACGTCTTGGTGCTGGAGGGCACCAGCGCGGGCGGGGACAGCGGCGGACCGGCCTTCGCCGACTTTGGCCATGGCTTCGAGTTGGTCGGCATCGTCTCCTGGGGCGTCAACCCCACCGACCCATCCCGCCCTTATGGCAGCGGCTACGGCGACGTCACCTACCTGACCCGTGTCTCCGCCTTCGATGACTGGATCCGCGCGACGATACCCGAGCCTTCGCTTTCTTATGCCGTCGCGCTGATGGCGCTCGCTCTGGTGTTTGCCCGGCGACCGAAACACGACTAGTCGATTCCCGTCTCGCCCTGGTGCTCCTGGAATAGCCGTGACCAATCGTCCACGGCCTCTTCGACGCGGTCGTCGGGATGTCGTGAGGGGGGAGAGGAAACCACTCGCTCGCAAGAGCGATGGTTCTCTTTACGTCACTGTAGTCACTCACCGCCCAGCGCGCCGCAGTCGGCATGATCACTAACAACCGCCAAAAATCTGGCTCCACAATCATCCGGGAATGCCCACGTCTGCGCGGCCGGACCTTTTCCTTCATTTGATGAGCGATGACAGGTCGATGGAGAGGTCAAGGGATCTGAGTGTCCCCCACGCGGAAGATTTCAAGACCTCGCTGGCTAGCGACCGAAAGGCGTCCCAGGCGATCGACTCCCTTCGCACGAGGATGGTGGCCAGTTCTACAAGTCCCGCGCGGATCGGTTCTGCCCGATACACGCCAAACAGCGCCCTCTCCGCGTGAAAGAGGAACCCGCCCCTGTTGTAAGGCGACTCAACGCGCCAGCACGATTCCGCGAACCTTGCGAGCGCTTCAACTCCACTGCGGCTCAAATCTCCTTCCCATCCCAGGCGATTGAGGGGTCGGTCGGGAGCGCGAAGAAGGTTCAAGGATGGCGCAATAAGTGCGTCCCGAAATGTGTCACAAAGGTCGCCCAGTGACCCGGGGGCGACCGCAATCTGCGCTATGGGCCAAGCCAGCTCAGCAACCAACAGGCGAGCGATCTTTTCGTCGCTGTTTGCATCCTCATCTGCGAGCGACTGGCCGGACCACCCGTCTGAATCACGCTTGATGCACACCTGCCTCGGCCCCGCGCCCAAGACCGCCTGCGCCGACGCGTGTCCGCATTCATGCACCGCCGTAAAAAAGGGTCCCTCATCCCGCTTCCCATCTCCTATGTCCAGAACAACTTTCCGCAACCGAAACCAGTACTCGGCCTCTACCAGCGGCCAAGGCGCTGGCCAATAACAGATTTCCTCACCAACCCACACGGGAAGAAAGCGCCGCCGGGCCACAGGACACGGGGGCCTCTCCTCTGGGTGTTCGACCGTCAAGGCGATCCGCATACGTATCGTGAGAACGCACAGCCTCTTGTCCGGAGCGCTGGCAGGCCCTAACGTGTCCCTGGGATATGACGCGATATATCGCCGACAAACTCCTGCCGTGGCACCGATTCTGGGTCCCGTGGGACGGGTCGGTTAACAGCGGTTTCGAAGGGCGAGGCTTCGTGGACGACCCCGAGGATGAGTACGGCGCTCTCATGAACCCCGCCGTCAGGCCCATCGACGATCTGCTCTCCCTCCCGTGCCTCGTCTTGGGCGGACAGCCGGGCATCGGGAAGAGCACCGAAATCGACCGGCTTCAGGCCCGGAGATCCGAATGGCTGAGGCCCGATGAGTCCCTCATCATTGCAGGTTGCCTAGACATCGACTCCACGAGCGCGCTGTTGCGCGAAACTGTCGAATCCCAGGCGTGGAGGGAGACCCTCGAGTCGGGGCGACGCATCCGACTTCTGATGGATGGCGTCGATCAGGCCCTCGCGCGAGTCCCCATGTTGGTTCGTACCCTGGTCAGGCGGCTCGGGGAGCAACCGCTGGACCGCGTGTCCGTGATCATGGCCTGCCGCGTCTGGGATTGGGACACGACCGGCGACACGGAACTGTTCGCGCTCTGGCCGCACGCGGGTGAGCACAGGTACGAGCTCTGTCACCTCCGCCGGAAGGATGCCGAGTTGGCCGCGAGAGAGTCTGGCGTCGATTCCGACGCCTTCCTCGAGGGCGTGTATCGCATTCGCGCGCAGGGCCTGGCGGCCAGACCCATCACGCTGCGGATGCTCCTTGAGGAGATGCGGCAGAACGGCCGGCTGCCCAGCGATCATCGGACGGTGTTCGGGCGCGCGATCCGCCGCCTCGCGGGAGAGTGGGACCCGGGGCGCATGCGCTACCAGCCCACAAAGCCGCCACCCGCCGCGCATCTGGAGCGAACCGCGGCCCGCATCGCGAGTCTTCTGATGCTTTCGGGAAAGAACACGATCATCCGGGGTGTCGATACGCCCTCGGCCGGCGAATTGCCCATCACCGATATCATCGTGGGCACCGAGACTGTCGACGGATGCAACTTTCCGGTATCCGACGATCTGGTGGAGGCCACTTTGGCCACGCCGCTGTTTAGCTCTCGAGGAAAGGACCGTTTCGGGTTCGATCATGCCTCATATCCGGAGCATCTCTGCGCCTCCTATCTCGCTGCCTGCACCCTCCCGCAAGTCCGCAAGCTGCTGTGCGCCAGGGTCGCCGGACTGGAGCGCGTCGCCCCGCAGCTCGGCGAGGTCGCCGCCAACCTGGCGAACATCCATCCCGCCTGGTGCGACTACCTGATAGGGCACGAACCCGAGGTCCTGTTGCGCTCGGATGCCTCGGGACTCGATCCCGACCGGAAGGCCCGGTTTGTGGCATCCCTGCTCTCGCGCGCGGCCGACTTCAAGGCCTTTGACGGCCGTCACGCGTCCCTATTCTACCACTCGCTGGCCCATCCCGGCCTCGCCGGCCAGCTCCGGCCCTACATCTCGGACCCGAGCCACAATTTTCTGGTTCGCCGGATGGCCATCGGCATCGCGGGCGAGGCCGGTGTCTCCGAGCTGGAGGCCGACCTATGGGCCAGGGTCGAGGCTAACGACGAGCGCCTCGGTCCGATCGCCTACGCCCTGGGACGGCTGGTCGGCCCGGCATCGCGCGAGCCCTTGCTGCGGGCCGCCTGCGGCGAGTTGCCCGACAATGAGGGGGGAGACATCAAGGGCGTCGCGATTCAAAAGCTCGTGCCCACGATCATGCCGGTCCGCGGCATCCTGCCCCACATCAGGACCAAGCCGAGCAGGGCCTTCATCGGCGCATACAGCCTGGTGCTTCAATCGCACCTGCCGCGGGCCATGACGGCCCAAGATGTTCCCGCGGTCGCGGGCTTCATCGAGTCCAAGACCGACGTTTTTGACCAGCGGACGCACCTGAACCCGCTCGTCGCCCGGGCGTTCGAACTCGGCCTCTCGAACCTAGACGACCCGGCGATCGCCCGATCCCTGGCCCAGCTGTGGCTCAAGATGGCCCGCGGCCATAGGCCCTTCCCGAATAAATCGTCCCGTTCCGGCCACGATCCCCTGGCGGCCCTAGATGATCCGGTGGTTCGACGGCGACTCGGCGCGACCGTCTTGGGCCTCCCCGGGGCGACACCCGACGACCTCTTGGATCATCGAGTGCCCCTTATTCGGGATGAGGACCTCGGATGGCTCCTGGACGAGCTGCCCCGAGTCGCGACGGCGGATCGCCAATGCTGGGTAAAGACCTGCGCCGCCCTCTGCTGGGGAAGAGCGCGCCCTGCCCATCGGGCCCTAATCCTGAGCCGGTGTGACGAGATTCCGGAATTGAGGGCCGAGCTGCCCCCGTGTCGCCGACACGATATCGTGACCACCATGGACCGGCTTCAGCGCGCGAGCGAAATCCGCTGGTCGCGCAGGAACGCGCGCTTTGCCAAGGAGATGGAGTGCCCAACTCGGACCGAATTGCTGGACGGCGTCAGGACCGCCGTTGCGGAAGGGCAGAACACCGCCTGGGTGGGCTTCTGCGAATGCGCCTACGAGGAGGATCCCGACGAGACAGGCGCCCGTCCCGCCGACCACTCTGACATCGAGAGCTCGCCGGCGTGGCTTTCCCTAGCGGCCGAGGAACGGCAAACCTTCCGGGCGTCCGCCAGACTCTTTCTTCTATCGCACGACGACCGGGACCGACCCGCCGATCACTGGTCCAACTTCTCGGCTGCCGCATACCACGCGATCCGTCTGCTGCGCCATGACATGGATGCCGATCAGGCCTTGTGCGCCGAGGTGTTCGACCGGTGGCCGATGGTGGTATTCGATCACCTCGGGAGCGGGGGCGCCGCCGAGCGCGATCAGGTGGCCCTCGGATGCCGCCGCGCGCCTGAATCGGCGTGCGTCTGGATAGCCCGCGATCTGGAGCGCTCCCACCGTAAGGGCGATTCCAGCATCCACTGGTCGCTGTTTGCCGAAAGCTGGACCGCCAGTCTTTCCGAGGTGGTCGGCGGGTTCCTCGACACCCATCCGGTGCGATGCGGCTTATTCGTCAACGCCGTCGGCTTCCTCTCCCAACATGATCCCGCCGCGGCGTTAGCTCTCATGAATGCTCTCTTGCGAAAACGCGGCGGGAGATTTGACCCCCTGGACGAGGTGGGCCGCGGGCTCGTCGTAATCGCGCTGTTCCGTTTTCCGCGGCAATTCCTCCCCCGGCTGTGGCCCTTGTTGGAGAAGGTCTCCGCCGAAGAATTGAGGGCGATCTTCTTCGCGGGCGTAGAAGGACTGCGCATGGGGGGCCTCATGAATCTGGATGAGATGTCAGATGAGGATCTGGGGCGCATGGTCCTGATGGTCTGGCGCCTCTTCCCGAAATCAAAGTACTCTGACCGAAATGACGCGAGCGGACTTGTCCAGGCTCGCCACGAGATCCCGGACTTTCGCAGGGGACTTATCGCGGCCCTCGTGGCCCGCGGCACCCCGCTGGCATGCGACCAGCTTCAATGGCTATCCGAGACCGCGCCGACGGAGGATCGCTGGCTCTTCAAATGGCACCTGCACGAGTGTCAAGAGAACCTGTTCCGTCAGACATGGATCGGATTCCAGCGCACCAGTGGGGAGATCCTCAAGATGGCCAGAGACCACCGCGCGGCGCTCATCGAGGATGAGGAGGACCTCGCCTGCGCGATTCTGGCTTCGCTGGAGCGACTGCAGGAACACCTTCACTGCGCCGAGGCGCCGGAACTGCGCGCGCTCTGGAACGAACCACGGCGACGCAGGGGTTCGCCGGAGCACAAATCGGAGACTGTCCTTTCCGACACGATCAAAGACTGGCTGAATCGCGATCTGGGTCCTCCGACGGGCATTATCCTCAATCGCGAGGTTGCGGCCACGCGTGCTGCCCGACTCGACATCAAGGTTGAGGCGTCCCGACATGGCCAAGACCCGCTCACCCTCGTCATCGAGGTGAAAGGTTCCTGGAATCGTGAGGCGCCACGCGCGGTCGCCAACCAGCTCGTGGCGCGGTACCTGAAACCTAATCGGTGGACGCACGGGATCATGCTGGTGGGCTGGTTTGGGCCGCACCGCGCAAGAGGCAGACGAACGGGATGGCCCGCAAGCAATATTCGCGATGTGACCAGAATCGTAGAACGATGGTGTAAACGCCAGGCGCCTGACAATCTATGATAACGTACGCTATTTTTCGCACATTTGATGGGGCTGGTCTGGGTTGATACAACCGGGACAGCGACAATGGAGACAGACGAGAAGCAGAGGGACGAGCAGAAACAGGCCGAGGGATCTGGCC
>Ga0116157_10000553_pt1 | contig 38557 bp, 34 predicted proteins | sample AD_UKC048_MetaG_FD_89882 | JGI IMG/M metagenome (GOLD analysis project Ga0116157, IMG submission 89882) | Active sludge microbial communities of municipal wastewater-treating anaerobic digesters from USA - AD_UKC048_MetaG | ecosystem: Engineered > Bioreactor > Anaerobic > Digestate | place: USA... | reverse complement strand
GTGGCAATTAATAAAAAACTGGCTAATTCTATCTTAAAAATGGCCGAAATTGATCAAAAGGTTAGGCTTGATGGTTTAAAAATAGAGAATAATTATATTTGGTCCTTCAAGGACCAAATATTTTCCTTTTGCAGCTTCCAATGCAATTTAATTGCACTTAATCTGGTTTCTTCCCTTAATTCGATGATTTTTTCCTTGATGCATATCGGTGTTTCCTTGGGATTAGTTCTTGGTCTGGTTGATTTGTTTTCTAAGTCATCACAACCGTATTTCTTAAAAGCAGATAACCAATACTTAATTGTTCGTTCGGAAAACGGACATACCTTAACCATCTTTTTAATTGATATTTCTTTATCTAATATCGGCTTAATCCAGCGATATTTTTCTTCTTTTGTTGATTTGGGCATAGTTTTCATATGCCCTTAGATTACCGAGAAAAGTGCAATATGAGTATACACATTACCCCATGCTATTGACATATTAATTTTAAAGCGATACAATAAAATTATTGCCCCGAGAGAGTTAGCTACTTCCTTTTGTTGTCCCCTCTTTTGTCAACTCCTCTTTTTTTTGATTGCCTCTCTCGGGGCATTTTTTTTGCTTATTGAGATAAAATTAATATTGCAAAAAATTAAATTTTAAGGTAAAGTAAAAATATCTAAGTAAGTAAAATTTATGCCCCGATACTGAATTTTCGACTGCCCCGCAGCTGCGGGGCGCAATTGAGGCATAATTAACAAGTAAATATTATAAATTAACTAAGTATTGATGGATTGTCGACAAATTAGCATAAATATGTCGAAAATCTAGTATGGGGTATGATTAATTATAATGATTTAAAACCAGGGGTTATTTTTATTTTAGACGGACAACCATATCAAGTTATGGAATTTAGTTTTATGAGAATGCAACAAAGAAAGCCGGTTGCTCAGACTAAAATAAAAAATTTAATTACCGGCAAAACAATAAGCCGTAATTTTCAGCACACTGATAGTTTTGAAGAAGCAAATATTGAATATCGAGATGTAAAATTTTTATATGCTAATCGGGGGAAATTTGTTTTTTGTGAACTAAACGATCCTTCTAAAAGATTTGAGATGAGTGAGGAACAGATTGGTCATATTGGTCCATATTTAAAACCGAATAGTGCGATTGAAATTGTTGAATTTGATGGCAAGATTATTAATGTTAATTTGCCGATAAAAATGGATTTTAAAGTAATTGAAGCTCCTCCGAGCATTAAAGGAAACACTGCGCAAGGCGGAGTAAAAGCAGTGAAAATTGAAACAGGGACAATGGTAAATGTTCCATTATTTGTTGAAACTGGCGATATTATTAGAATTAACACCGATACGGGAGATTATGCAGAAAGAGTGAGCAAAGGATAATTGATTTGAAAATTATTTTATGTTATTATCTTTACAGATAAGTAATAATTAACCTGCCCGCAATGCCAAGCACCCGCCTGCCATGACTGGCAAATGTCGAGCAGGTAGCTTTGGCGGGTAGGGCAGTAAGCATTAATTTATGGCTAAAGTTATACATCAAAAAGATAAATGTATTGGTTGTGGAACTTGCGTTGCTGTTTGTCCAGGTTTTTGGCACATGGGAGACGATGGAAAAGCATCTTTGAAAGACGCAAAAGATGTTGGTGAAGGAAAGTTTGAATTAGAAATAGAGGATATTGGGTGCAATAAAGAAGCGGCAGCTTCTTGTCCGGTACAAATTATTACGATAGAATAGAATAATCAATAATTCCAATAAAATCTTTGCCCCCGCACCAAATTTGGTAGTGGGGGTTTAAATTATAATAAAAGTGTGTTAGGATAAGGACTGTTGAGCCCTCGTAGTTCAACGGATAGAACGCCTCACTCCTAACGAGGTAATCGAGGTTCAATTCCCCGCGGGGGCAAATTAAAATGTTCGGGCCTGTAGCTCAGTTGGTTAGAGCGTTAGTATGGCATACTAAAGGTCGTCGGTTCGAACCCGATCAGGTCCACCACTTTGGAGGGTTCGCATAGTGGTCTAGTGCGCCGCTCTCGAAAAGCGGTTGGGATAAATCCCTCGGAGGTTCAAATCCTCCACCCTCCGCTTTCGTCAAGCCTGTCTGCCGGTAGGCAGGGCTACGGCGGACAAGTCCGAGATTAAAAATTATGAATATTTTAACCAATAATATAATTTTAATAATTCTAATAATTTTAATAATTGCTGATATTATTTTAATTTTTTTGTGGCTGAAAACGAGAAAGAAAATTAAAATTTTTATGAAGGGAAGTAAAATTGTTGATGTTGAAGAGGTTATAACGGGTCAAATTAAACTCATTAAAGAAATTAAAAATGATATAAAAAAACTTTCCAATTGGAATGAAAAATTACAACAAATTTCTAATATTGCCATAACAAAAGTTGGGGTGGTAAGGTTTAATCCATTTAAAGATACGGGTGGAGATCAGAGTTTTGCTATTGCGCTTTTGGATAGTAATGATAACGGACTGGTGATCTCTTCTTTATATTCGCGAGAGGGAACAAGAATTTATACCAAACCAATTGAGGCAGGGAAATCAATTAATTATAATTTATCAGATGAAGAGCAGGAGGCAATAAGCAAGGCTATCAAGTAAATTATTCAGATTTATTTATATAAAGACACGTGTTGATTTTTAAATTAAAAATCACACTCTATCTCGGCCGACTGCGGTCGGCCTGCGATGCGGTCTTTATACAAACAAATCTTCATATGATTAAAATATGACAGAAAATAAACAAAATCAGAATTTACAATCAAGACCACCCATAGTGGTTATTTTGGGACACGTTGATCACGGCAAAACCACATTATTGGATACGATTAGAAAAACGAATATAGTTGCTAAAGAATCTGGTGGAATAACACAACATATTGGCGCTTATCAGATAAATTACCCTTCGAGTCCTTCAGGGCAGTTTAAAAAAATTACTTTTATTGATACGCCGGGGCATGAAGCATTTTGTCAAATGCGTTCGCGTGGGGCAAAAGCAGCTGATATTGCAGTTTTAGTAGTGGCTGGCGAGGAGGGAGTAAAACCGCAAACAAAAGAAGTGATTGAGTGTGTCAAAAAAGAAGAAATTCCAGTAATTGTCGCAGTAAATAAAATGGATAATCCGCGAGCAAATTTTGAGAAAACAATCGGTGAATTGGAAAAAGAAGGATTGGTTGTGGAACAACGCGGAGGAAAAATTCCTGCAGTTAGAATTTCAGCAACGGTTGGTACGGGAGTTAATGATTTACTGGAAATGATATTATTGGTTGCAGAAATGGAAGAATTAAAAGCAGATAATTCCACTTTGGCAACAGGAGCAGTGATAGAGTCATATATGGATGCGCGACGTGGGGCAATTGCAACATTTTTAGTGTTGGAAGGGATATTAAAGGTAGGACAATGGGTTGTTTGTGGCAATGTTTACGGAAAAATAAAAGGGCTAGAAGATTACAAGGGGCAAAAAGTTGAAGATGCGAGGCCAAGTACACCTGTAGTGGTTATGGGGTTAAACGATGTTCCGATGGTGGGCAATAAATTTCAAGTTGTTGATAGTGAACAATCGGCTACGGCTAAAATAGTTGCAAATCCTGTTGTAAATTTGCGCGCGCAGGCGAGCGCGCTTGCTCCTGAAGGTGTTGTTGAAAGAAAAAAACTCAATATTGTTTTAAAAACGGATGTGCGCGGTTCGCTTGAAGCAATTACAGAGAGTTTGATTAAATTAGATTTAAAAGAAATTTATTTGAATATTTTAAAATCCGACGCGGGCAATATTTCGGAAGCTGATATAAAATTAGCAGAATCGGCAAATGCGATTATTGTTGGATTCAGAATTAAACTTGCCAATGATATTTCTGATATGGCGAAAAGAAGGGGTGTAAAAATCAGGACATACGATATTATTTACGAATTATTTGAAGGAATCAGGAAAGATGCGGTTAAATTGTTGGATCCATTGGCGGAAAGAGAAAACTTAGGAAAGTTGAAGATTTTAGCGATTTTTAAAAGAGAAAAAACGAGAATGATTATCGGTGGAAAAGTTGCTGACGGAAAATTTGTAAATAAAACGCAAGTTGATATTATTAGAAATGAGGAAAAAATCGGTACAGGAAAAATAGTTCAGCTACAGCACAATAAACAAGATATGCCGGAAGTGGAAAAAGGCAGGGAGGCGGGAATTTTATTTGAAGGAGATGCGATTATTGAAGAAGGGGATGTTTTGGAATGTTATCGCACCGAACATAAAAAAAGAGAATTATGAAAGATAGAATTAGCAGAGTAAATAGTTTAATGCAAGAAAAAATCGCGGAAATTCTGCAAAGAGAAATTTTTATTAAAGATGTTTTTATTACTGTGCAAAATGTTGATGTTTCCAAAGATTTGAATTATGCTAAAATAAAAATAAGCGTTTTTCCTTTTAAAGAATCTAAAAAAGTTTTAGAAATTTTAAAAAAACAATCATCCAATTTACAGAGAATTTTAAATGAAAAAGTAACTATAAAATTTGTTCCTCGAATTAGGTTTGTATTAGACAGAATAGAAGAAAAAGCAGTGAGGGTGGAGGAAATTTTAAGAAATTTAAAAGGTTAATAGATACGGGCGAGTGGCGGAATGGTATACGCACAACACTTAAAATGTTGCGGGCTTTGCCCATGAGGGTTCGACTCCCTCCTCGCCCATTTTAAATCGGGCGTTTAGCTCAGTGGTAGAGCATCCGGTTTACATCCGGCAGGTCGGGGGTTCAAATCCCTCAGCGCCCACACAAATTACGGCCAGGTCGCCAAGTTCCGTCAAAGGCGGATAAAGTCCAGGCAAGAGTCTGCTTGCCCGCCATATATGGCCGCGTAGCCAAGTGGTAAGGCAAGGGTCTGCAAAACCCTTATGCGTGAGTTCAATTCTCACCGCGGCCTATTATTAAGCCATATGGGCGGGCAAAACTCTTATACATAAGATGGGTTCCCTGCCCGCCGTTGCTTCGCAAGGCGTTGCAGGCGGGGATTCCCATCCTGGCCTTATTGCAAAATTATTGATTTTTGATAATATGAAATTATGCCGGGGTAGCTCAGTGGTAGAGCACACGACTAAATTTTTGGTCCGCTTCGAAGTGATTCGGAGATGAAAATTGGGTGAACTCGGGGAAACCTAATGTTCTTTAAGAACTATGGCAATCCCGAACCAAGCCTCAACGGGCAAATGGTGTTGAGGAAGGTGTAGAGACTAATAGGTGAGTCCCAACAATAATCCTATATTAGCGCCCGACTACTTTATAAGTAGATGATATAGTCCAATCTTTAGAGAAATCTAGAGGTCTATAATTGGAAAATCGTGGTGTCGAGAGTCCGATTCTCTCCCTCGGCAGATGTATTTGGTATTTAGTATTTTGTATTTGGTTTATGCGGGCGTGGTATAGTGGCTATTACACGTCCTTGCCAAGGACGAGACGGCAGTCCGATTCTGCTCGCCCGCTTATAAATAAAAATTACGACTTACGAAGTCGTAATTTTTTTATTTTAATTTAATGTGTTGGGCCTAGTTTGGTGCGCGGGAGAGGACTCGAACCTCCACGGGATAATTCCCACTAGCTCCTTAGGCTAGCCTGGCTACCAATTACAGCACCCGCGCTCTTGCCCACCGAAGCATAGTAAAGGTGGGTAGTTACTTTTCTGTTTTTGACGCTGATTCGTCTTCACTTGAAGTTTCGGCGAGATTCGTCCCTTTCAGGGCGGACATTCTTGCTTTTTTCCCCAATCTTCCTCTCATATAATAAAGTTTTGCGCGTCTGACTTTTGAATGTTTGACAATTTCAATTTTGGAAATTGTCGGGCAATGAACAGGAAATATTTTTTCTGCTCCAATACCTTCAGCGATTTTTCTTACCGTAAAAGTTCCGTCCATTCCTTTGCCGTGTTTTTTAGCAATTACCAATCCTTCAAAAACTTGGATTTTATCTCCGCCGGCTTTTGTTTTTTCAGCAAGTTTTAAATGAACCTTAACAATGTCTCCGATCTTTATTTCGGGGTTATCTTTTTTGGTAAATTTTTCTTTGAATTTATCTAATTTATTTGTCATAGATTTTTTAATATATTACTTAGTTCTTCTGGTAATTCAGCATAGAACTCTTTAATTTCTCCGTCAAGCAGAGAAAGTTTTAAATATTTAGCATGTAAAAATTGTCGATTAAGGCCTGCGATCGTTTTTTGTCTTTTAAATTTATATTTATCGTCGCCAACAATGGGATGTCCGATTGATGCGAGATGAACTCTAATTTGATGTGTCCTGCCGGTTTCCGGGGAGACTTCTAACAACGAATAACTAGGAAATTCTTGAATAATTTCATATCTTGTAATTGCTTCGCGGTTTTTTCCGATTGGCGCTGTTGTTTGTGAGCCGCCTCTTTTTCTAGATTTAGAAATTGATTTAACAATAATTCCTTTTTTTTCCTTTAAAATTCCGTAAACTAAAGCAACATATTTCTTTTTAATAATTCTGTCTTTGAATTGTTGTTTTAAAAATTCTGCGGTTTGGTGGTTTTTGGCCACTACCATTATGCCAGAAGTATCTTGATCTAATCGGTGAACCAATTCGGCATTAGGGTATTTTGAGACCAGAAACTCAATTAGAGTTTCAGACTCATCCCGCGTAGCCTTAGCGAAACGGGAGACAGGGTGTACCAATAAGTGTGCTGGTTTATTTATCACTAAAATATCATTGTCCTCGAAAATGGTTGGTATTTCCATGGTGGGCGGTACAGGATTTGAACCTATGACCTTTACAATGTCAATGTAACGCTCTAGCCAACTGAGCTAACCGCCCTAAATTATTTGAGATAATTAATCTTATCAAAAACTTGATTAAAAATCAAGTTTTTAAAGTATTAAAAATGCGCGTACTTGGACTCGAACCAAGGACCCCGACATTATAAGTGTCGTGCTCTAACCGACTGAGCTATACGCGCGTTATTGGTTTTGATTTTATGGTTTGGGCGAAAATTTATTTATAAATTTTCGCCTTTCGTTTGCGTTATTTTTTAATGTGTATTCACGCCATCTTGATTCATTTCTCGTTGGATACTCTTCTGTCCCGATCAAGATAAATGGTATCCGATTTTTTGTCGATTTAACTTTGCCGTCGTTGTGATAATCTAATCTATTTTTAATATTGTCAGTTTGACCGATATAATAATTGTTATCTTTTAAACTTTTTAATAGATAAACATAAAACATATTATATAAGTGCTCCCTCCGGGCCTACGGCCCGTAGGGCCGGAGGCTAACCAGCTGAGCTACACGCGCTTTGAACCGTGTTATTTTGCCATTAATTTTTCAAATTCGTCTTTTTCGATTGTTTCTTTAGTAATTAATTCTTTGGCAATCTGGGTGAGTTTGGCTTTTCTTGTTTTAAGAATTTTTTCTGTAACAATGCGCGCATCGCGGATGAATTTTTTGATTTCGTCATCAATTTCGCCGGCCACTTTTTCGGAATAATTTCTTCCCTCAGAGATTTCTTTGCCTAAAAACACCAACTCTTCATGGTCATTAAATGCAATTGGACCCAGTTTTTCCGACATTCCGTATTTAGTAACCAAATCTTTTGCTAGTCCGGATGCAACTTTTAAGTCATTTGATGCGCCAGTAGTGATTTCGTTAAAAATTAATTTTTCCGCGCAGTATCCTCCAAGCAATACGGATAATTCTTCCACGAATTCTGAACGCGAATGCAGATGTTTGTCTTGTTCGGGAAGTTTTAATGTGTATCCAGCCGCTCTTCCTCTGGAAATAATTGAAACTTTGTGCACGGGGTCAGTATGTGTTAAGCTCGCATTAACCAAGGCATGTCCGGCTTCGTGATATGCGGCAATTTCTTTTTCTTTTTTGGTTAAAACATGACTTTTTCTTTCTGGACCGAGCAACACTTTTTCAATAGAGTTTATCAAATCCAATTGATTGATTGTTTTTTGATTTTTTCTTGCAGCTAAAATTGCCGCTTCATTAACTAAATTTGCCAAGTCAGCGCCCGAAAATCCCGGAGTTCTTTCAGCTAATTGTCTTAAATTTACATCATTGGTGAATTTTTTATTTTTGGAATGAATTTTTAAAATATCCTCTCTTTCATTTATGTCCGGCATATCTAAAATAACTCTTCTATCAAATCTACCCGGCCTTAAAAGTGCAGGGTCTAAAATGTCGGGTCTGTTAGTTGCGGCAACAACAATTAGGTTGGTATTATTATCAAATCCGTCCATTTCAACTAAAATTTGATTTAAGGTTTGTTCGCGTTCGTCATGACCACCTCCCAGTCCAGCTCCGCGGTGTCTGCCTACAGCGTCAATTTCATCAATAAAAACAATTGCTGGAGCGAATTTTTTTGCAGTCATAAACAAATCTCTGACTCGGGATGCCCCGACTCCAACAAACATTTCCACAAATTCCGAGCCGGAAATATGGAAAAATGGCACATCGCTTTCTCCGGCAACCGCGCGCGCAAGTAAAGTTTTTCCACATCCCGGAGGTCCCATTAACAATACTCCGCGCGGAATTTTTGCGCCAATATCAATAAATTTTTGCGGAGTTTTTAAAAATTCAACAATTTCTTTCAATTCTTCTTTCGCTTGTTCAATTCCGGCTATATCTTTAAATGTTACTTTTTTACCCTTCTCTGGCTGATTTAATTTTATGTTTGCTTTTCCAAAAGATAATGCTTGAGTTTGTCCTTTTTGTGCTTGTTTGAACATAAACCAAATAAATGCAGCAATAAGCAAAAATGGTAAAAGAAACGGTAAAATTACATTCAACCAATATATTGCTCCTGACTCTTCTTTAATTTCAAAATTAATTTTTTGCAATTTATCGGTATTAACTCCTAAATTTTTTAAAGTTTCGCTTAATCCCAGTTCGCCCTCTTTTTGGCTGGTTTTTTGTGTTTCATCTTTGAGCAGAACCTCTAATTTGTTTTCCTGAATAGTAATTTTTTCAACTTTATCTTCGTTAATCAAAGAAACCACTTGGTTTAAAGGGATTTCTTCGGTTGAGTTATATGATGAATTATAAACTGTAAAAACGCTCGAGATTACGAGTAAAACAAAAAATACGATTAAAATGTTTTTAATGAATGTTTTCATAATCTTTAATATACCATAATTCAATAGAAATTCAAATAAAAAATAAAACAGGCCCCGGCTTTTAAATGCCGAGGCCCGTGAAATTTTAAATTAATTGGTCCTGTTGTTCTTCTTTTTCGACATAAAGAACAAAAATATACTCGTTAGAAAGCGTGTTATGCGGTCTGCGAAACCATCGCACTTTATATTCAATTTCAATGGTTCTGTTCAACATATAGTTTTTAATGTTTACCGTCATGGGGCGGTAGCTTCGATATTCAAGCGTGATGCAATTTTCATTTTGAAAATTTAACACATAATCTACGAATAATCCTTTGTCAGTAGCAATATCTACCCTGCAATCTTTTAATTCGTCAGGAGTGATTCCGAAAAATGAGAATTGTGCGCCAATCAAAACTCGTTTTGTCGGATCAGAACAAACACTCGAATCCCAAAATCTTGATCGGCGGATAAAAAAGCTACCGCCGTTTGGCCGTTTGATTTCGCCAATCAGAAAAAACTTCAAGGTAATTATCTTAGATTTATCTCTCCAAATAATACATTCGTTACGATGTAAAAACACGGAGCCTCCTTAATAATAATATTTTAGAAAGGACAATAATTATTATAATAATAAATCTAAATCAAAAATCTGTCAACCCCGTTAGTTGTGGAGGACAGATTTTCGATTTTTAACTTTTAATTTTTAATTTATTCCGTTATTGGTTTTAATGCCATTCTGTATTCAGACGCTTTAATGGAAATAATTTTGAAATCGTATTCTTTTCCGATTTCCAATGTTTCTTCCATTTTCTTTTCTGTGCCGAATTCGGAAATGTGTGTTAATCCCTGAATATTTTTGTCTATTTTTACAAAAGCTCCAAAAGGATTAAATTTTGTAACCTTTCCTTTAACAGTTTGGTCAACGTGATATTTATCTTCAACTTTTGTCCAAGGATTTTCTTTTAAAGCACGCGTTGACAAAGAAACCCTGTCTTTATCAATTTCAATTATCTGCGCTTTAACCTTATCTCCAACATTGAAAATTTCATTTGGATTATTAATGATTTGCCAATCCATTTCAGAAATATGGATTAATCCCTCCAGATCTTCAAATTTAATAAATGCCCCAAAATCCACAATGCCGGTAATTATTCCCTCAACAATGTCGCCGATTTTGTATTTTTCTAATGCAATTTTAAGCTTCTTTTCTTCAGTGGCTTTTTCAGATACAATTAATTTTTTTTCACGCACATTTAAATCAATAATTTTAACTTTTAAGGTTTGGTTAACAAGCTTGTTCAGCTCGGAAAGAATTTTGGTTTTATCTCCGCCCTCAACTCTCGGATAGTGTGTTGAAGATAATTGAGAAACCGGCATAAATGCTTCGGTTCCTTCAACTTCGATCATCAATCCGCCTTTGTTTGCTTTGGTTACTAGCGCGTCGATAATTTCGTTTTTGTCCATTTTTTCTTTGAGTCCTTGCCATGCTTTTTCTTCGCCCGCTTTTAAAAGCGACACCTCAACATATCCATCTTCGTTATCAATGGATAAAATTTTAACAGTAATAATATCGTTTAATTTGATTTTGCGGAATTCAAAAGGATGCTTTTTGATTTCGCTTCCCAAAATAACGCCACTTTTGAAGTTTCCCAAATCAAGATAAATAATGCTTGGCTTTAAAGCAATAATTTTTCCCTCGATAACATCTCCTGTTTTAGGAATATTAACACCCTCTTTCTCTAAAAGGTTTTGCATCAATATTGAATATTTGTTGTCTGTTTTCATAAATACAAATAGAAAAACTCCGACAATTAATTGTTATTACGTTTGATATTGGTCGAAGCATCAATATCTCGCGTATTGTTTTTAGTATAGGTTATTAAAATTCATTTGGCAAGAAGAATAATTGTTTTAAATGCTTTTTTGTGGTAAAATATAATTAGATAATAAATCCATGAAAAAACAACTTGGACAATTTTTTACGACCCATTCCGATTATATATTGCAAGGATTTGAAAATTTTGTTATCGGTAAAGAAATTACCGATCCTTTTGCGGGAAATAAAGATTTAATTAATTGGGCAATAAAAAATAAATGTAAAACAATTAATGGGTTTGATTTGGATAAACATTATATTGACAATAAATTAGTTTTTTATAATGATTCTATTAATCGTCCTCAAAAATATAAATTCGTTTGCACTAATCCGCCTTATTTGCATAAAAATAAAGCCGATATAAAAACCAAAAAGAAATTTTTTTCTAATAACTATTCGTATTTTGAGGACTTATATCAAGCGTCAATTTATTCTATATTGAATACTAAAGAAGGAATTTTAATTGTGCCATTGAATTTTCTTTGTGCGGAAAATTCTAAAAAAATTAGGGATTTATTTTTTGAAAAATTTGAAATTATAAAATTAAATATTTTTTCTGAACAAGTTTTTAACGATACAACATATAATGTAATTTCGTTTTATTTTAAACAAAAATCAAATTTGACTGATGAAAATCAGATTAATGCTACAATTTTCCCGGAAAATAAAAATATCCATTTTGTACTCAAGAAACATTCTAATTGGCAATTAGGAGGAGATTTTATAAATCGTATTAAAAATACGCAAAATTCATTGGGAGTTTTTCGGTTGACTGAAGATTATATAAAATCTGGAGAATATGAAGTTGAAATGGCATTACAAAATATTAAAGATAAAAAAATGTTTAAAATAAGCGACGATATCAAATCCTTAATTGATAAAAACATTTTATTTTTGCGAGCTATAGACACAACCAGCGGAGACAAGATTAAATTAGAGGATATTAGACAATATGGCATATTTGGTTTGGTGGGCAAAAATAGTTCTCGTAATATGGCTCACTTAATTTTTAAAAACGAAATATCTATAGACGAACAAATAGAATTAATGAATCGCTTTAATGAAGAATTAAATCAAAAAAGAAACAAATATTTTTCTTTTTTCTTAACGAATTTTCGTGATAACAATAGAAAAAGAATATCATTTGATTTGGCATATAAATTTTTAAATTATATCTATTATGAGAAAAATTCTAAACAATCTTCGTTATTTTAAAATTTCTAAAGAAAATTTAGAAAGTACTTTAGATAAATTTTATATTTTTGAAAAACAACATACGGAGTTAGAAAAGTATATTGATAACACTAAAGAGATTAAAAATATTTTAATTACGATAAAAACATTATTAAATAATAAAGAAAAAGATAAAATCGTTAATAATTATTTTGATAAATTATCTAATACTTTAGGAAAATTTTCAAATTGTTCCGAATTTTCTTGTTTCGTAAGTGCGTGTGATAGTGCGTCGAAGTTTGTCAAACAAGATAAAGAATTACTTAAAGAAATTACATTGAGATATTTTAAAAATAGAGATTTGAGTGAAATTGTGCCTCGAGAATGGGTGCAAGCTGTCTTAGACACTAATTCTTCGCGCAAAAAAGGTAATTGTGGAGAAAATAAGTTATTATCAATTTTAAATAATCATAAATTTGTAAAAGTAGATACGTGGGAAGAATTTAAAAAATCTAAAAAATGTGTAGCAAAATTTTCTAGCCGTTTTGATCTAAAAAGTGTGCGCGGAAAATTGAACGTTAAAATTAAAACAAAAAAACAGAACAAAAGATTAGATTTAATAATAAAATTTAAAAATAAAATATTTTTTATAGAAGCTAAACATCTCAATACTGCTGGCGGAGGACAAGATAAACAAATATCAGAATTAATAGAAATTATTAGTTTAAAAGAAAATAATAAAAATATTCACTATATTTCGTTTTTGGACGGAAGTTATTCAAATATTATTTTAGGAGATAATAAAGTTCGAGGAAAAATAAAAATTCAACGCAGGGAAATTAATAAATTTTTAAATCAAAATCATAATAATTTTTGGGTAAATACAGCGGGATTCAAAAAACTAATTTTTGATTTAAAATGAAATGTTAGATATAATATAAATATATAAATATATGAAAATTACTTGGCACGGCCAAAGTTGTTTTAAACTTTTGGTTAAATCAAATACCGGCGAAAAAATTACTATACTTATTGATCCGTTTGATAAAGAAATCGGGTTAACTCCACCACGAGGTAATGCTGATATTGTTTTGATTACACACAATCATCGCGATCATAATAATTTAAAAACAGTAAGTGGCGAACCATTTGTAATCAATGGTCCGGGAGAATACGATGTTAAAGGAGTATCGATAAAAGGCGTCTATTCATATCATGATGATTCAAAGGGAAGCGAAAGGGGCATAAATACTATTTATATTATTGGAGTTGAAGACATGAAGGTTTGTCATTTAGGAGATTTAGGACAAAAAGAATTAGCCGATATGCAGTTGGATAAGATAGGAGAAATCGATATTTTAATGGTGCCGGTTGGAGGAATTTATACTATTAATGATGAAGAAGCGGTTAAAATCATAAATCAAATTGAACCAAGCGTTGTAATTCCTATGCACTATAAAATTGATGGAGTAAATATAAAATTGGAAAAAATAGATAACTTCTTAAAAGAAGTTGGAGTCGAGCCAGAAACAACACAAGATTATACTGTCAAAAAACTTGATTTAGGAGAAAATATGAAAGTGGTTGTAATGAAACCGGAATAATAAATAATATGAATTTTATAGAAAAATTACAAAATAAACCTAAAAAAATAAGAACATTAATTCTGTGGGTTTCCAGTGGTATAGTGATGTTGATTGTTGTCTCAATTTGGCTTTGTTGTTTTTCAACAAACAATAATGATGGAAACATGAAAAGCAATTTTAAAAAAACAGAATTACCTTCTTTGCTTGAAAGCATTAAACAAGATTTTTTGATATTTAAAGAAAAAATTAGCGCGAGTTTAAAAGAAATAAAAGAACAAACAACTAAGTTAGAAGAATTAGATGAAGGACAAGAAGCAGAATAAAAAACCAAATTTATCAATAGAACCAAAATCGGAAAATCCTGTTGAAAAAAGGGTGAATTTTGAAAATCGCGACATTGTGGAAGAAATGCAGGAATCATATTTATCGTATGCGATGAGTGTTATTGTTGCGCGCGCTTTGCCTGATGTCAGAGATGGAATGAAGCCGGTACATAGAAGAATTTTGTATGCTATGCATGATATGGGGTTGTCTTCTGGTGGCAAACATAGAAAATCAGCAACAGTTGTCGGAGAAACTCTTGGCAAATATCATCCGCATGGCGATATGGCAGTTTATGATTCTATGGTCAGAATGGCGCAAGAATTTGCCATGCGTTATCCCTTGGTTAATGGACAGGGGAACTTTGGTTCAATCGATGGAGATAATGCTGCGGCAATGCGTTATACGGAAGCAAAACTTACTCCGATTGCCGAAGAAATGCTTAAGGACTTGGAAAAAGATACAGTTGATTTTGTCCCCAATTATGATAATACGCGTACAGAACCAGCGATTTTACCTTCAAAAATTCCCCAGCTTTTACTGAATGGAACATTGGGTATTGCGGTTGGCATGGCGACAAGCATTCCTCCGCATAATCTTACAGAAGTTGTTGATGCTATAATGCATTTAATTGAAAATCCCAAGGCAACTGTTGAAGATTTATTCCAATTTATTAAAGGACCGGATTTTCCGACTGGTGGAGAAATTTATAACAAAAAAGAAATTGTTCAGGCCTATGTTTTTGGCAAGGGTCCGATTTTAAATCGCGCTAAAGCCGATATTATTGAAGAAAAAGGAAAATTTAAAATTATTATCCCTGAATTAACTTATCAAACCAATAAATCAACATTATTGGAAAAAATTGCGGATCTAGTAAAGGAAAAGAAAGTTGAAGGGATCAGAGATATTCGTGATGAATCAGATAAAGACGGGATTAGAATTGTGATTGAATTAAAAAGTGACGCATTTCCGCAAAAGATTTTGAACAAATTATTTAAGTACACCGAACTGCAAAAAACATTCCATTTGAATATGCTTGCTTTAACCGAAGGAATTCAGCCACAAACCTTATCTTTAAAGCAGGTATTAGAGCAATTTATTGAACATAGACAGATTGTAATTACGCGTCGTTATAAATTTGAATTAAATAAAACCAAAGAAAGGGTTCATATTTTAGAAGGATTGGCAAAAGCGCTGAAAAATATTGATAAAGTTATTGAATTGATTAAAAAATCAAAAGATCGTGAGGACGCAAGGCTCGGTTTAATGAAGATATTTAAATTAAGTGAAATTCAAGCAAATGCTATTTTGGATATGCGTCTTCAAACATTGGCAGGAATGGAAAGAAAGAAAATTTTGGACGAATTAGAGGAAAAATTGAAACTAATTAAAGAAATAGAAGATATTTTGGCAAATCCAAAGAAAATTTTAAAAGTAATTAAGGAAGAATTAATTGAAATTAAAACCAAATACGGCGACGAGAGAAAAACCAAAGTATATAGCTCCGGAGTAGGAGAATTTGCTGAAGAAGATTTGATTGCCGATCAAGAAATAATTGTTACGGTTACGAACACCGGCTACATTAAAAGAGTTGATCCTAAATCTTATAAAGCGCAAAACAGAGGAGGCAAAGGAATGATTGGCATTAAAACCAAAGAAGAAGATTTCGTGGAACATTTTTTTGTTTGTTCAACTCATGATGATTTATTATTTTTTAGCAATCAAGGCAAGGTTTATCAAACTAAGGCATACGAAATTCCGGAAGCAACTCGCGTTTCTCGCGGCAGAGCGATTGTAAATATTTTAGGATTATCTTCAGAAGAGAAAATTAGTGCAGTGGTGCCGCTTGAGAGAGGAAAAAAAGGAGATAATGGAAATTCTCAAACAAAGTTTTTAGCAATGGTTACAAAAAAGGGTATAATAAAAAAGACCGAGGTGGAAAAATTTAGAAACATCAGAAAGGGCGGAATAGTGGCAATAACATTAGAAAAAGGAGATGATTTAGAGTGGGTAAAAATTACTCATGGCGATGATGACATAATATTGGTTACTAAGCTTGGACAAGCAATCAGATTTTCAGAAAAAGATTTAAGACCAATGGGCAGAAACGCTATGGGGGTTAGGGGTGTAAAATTACGAATTATTAAAGCTAAAGACAAGGAAGAATTTACCGATGCCGTGGTTGGAATGGAGGTAATTAATCAAACAACCAAGAAATTGAATCCTGATGTTTTAATCGTAAGTTCTAATGGTTATGGCAAGAGAACGCCGGTTGATAATTTCAAAATTCAACATCGTGGAGGTGTTGGTATTAAAGCCGCAAATGTTACAGAAAAAACTGGTTCTTTGGTCGGAGTAAGAATGATTTCGCTGGAAGAGGAAGATTTAATTGTTACTTCTCAAAAAGGAAATGTTATTAGGACGAGTATCCAAAATATTTCCAAATTAGGTCGTGTTACACAAGGCGTAAGAATAATGAAATTAGCAGATAACGATAAGGTGGCGTCTATCGCTTGTGTATAGACAAAATTCGAATTTCGAGTTTTCAAATAATTATGATAAAAGGAACCGGGGGGTTTCTTAATCCAGAAGAAACCATAAAACAATTTAATATCTCTAAAGGAATGCAGGTAGCTGATTTTGGTTGTGGTGCAGGATATTTTGTAATCCCTATTGCTAAAATTGTTGGTGATGAAAGCAAAGTTTATGCATTAGATATTTTAGACACCGCCCTTGAATCAGTTCGGAGCAGAGCTCGCATTGAAGGACTTTTTAATATTGTGATTAAACGGTGTAATCTAGAAATTCTTAATGCTTCGCAGATAGAAAACAATTCGATAAACGTGGTTTTACTTTCTAATATTTTATTTCAATCAGACAATAAAGATGGTATAATTAAGGAAGCGATAAGAATTTTAAAACCGGGCGGCAGTTTGATAATTATTGATTGGCTTCCAGGACAACTTCTTGGGCCATCAAAAAATTTGATTATTCCATTGGAAGATATTAGAAAAATGGCAGAAAATAATGGGTTAAAATTTAATAAAAATATTCAAATCGATAATTATCATTGGGGTATGATATTTAACAAAATTTTAAATTAAATCTTGTCTACTCATATTTATTGGTGGACAGGAGACAAAAGTTAAAAATGAGTAAAAAAGAAATTTTATTGGTGGTTGGAGTAGTGGCAGTAATTGTTTTTGTGGTGGTAATGCTTGGGACAATAGGAAAAAAAACATGCGTGCCGGCAAATTTAGAAATGTGGGGACTTTACGATGAGCCAGAGGTTTTTGCGGGATTTATTAAAGATTTTACGGATGCAAGCAAGTGTTCAATTAAAATTGTTTATAAAAAAATGTCTGCTGACACATATGAACAGGACTTAATTAGTGCTTTTGCTTCTGGCAAGGGGCCGGATATTTGGTTGATGCATAATACTTGGCTTCCTAAGCACAAAGATAAAATTAAAGAATTTCCTCAGGATATATTAGGGTTCGGTATAGGAAATTTTCAGACAATATTTGTGGAGGTTGCGGAAAATGATTTAACTGAACAAGGAAAAATTTATGCGCTTCCACTTTACATTGATACTTTGGCATTATTTTATAATAAAGATTATTTGAATACTGCGGGGATTGCTAGTCCACCAGACACGTGGGAGCAATTACTTAATGAAGATTTAGGAAAATTAATTAAAAAAAATCAATGGGGGGGTATCGAACGCGCAGGAATTTCTCTTGGAACCGCGGAAAATATTAACAGAGCGACAGATATTTTATCATTGATTATGCTTCAAAACGGCACGGAAATTATACGGGCTGATAAAAAATCAATCAATATTTCTGGCTCGATAACATTGGATGGGAAATCTTATTATCCCGGCAAAGAAGCATTAAGATTTTATACGGATTTTTCTAATCCTGCCAAAATAAGTTATACTTGGAATAGACAGATGCCTTATTCAATAGATGCTTTTGCAAATGGTAAATCAGCAATAATGTTGAGCTATGCGTATCAGATATCTGCAATTAAATCAAAAAGTCCCTATTTTCGTTATAATATAAGCCCGATGCTTCAATTAAAAAATCGCAGTTTTGATATAAATTACGCTAATTATTGGGCATATACGGTTTCCAAACAATCAAAATCACCGGAAATGGCTTGGAGGTTTTTGCTTTATTTAATTGAAAAAGAAAATGCCAAAAGATATTCTCAATTAGCTGCTAGGCCAGTGGCTCAGCGCGGATTAATTGAATGGCAGAAAAAAGACAACCCGAATTTAGCAGTATTTGCTGATCAGATTTTGACTGCGCGGAGTTGGTATCAAATTGATTCTACAAAAATTGAGAAATATTTTTCTGATGCGATTGAATCAATTGTTTTGGGTAGCGCGACAATAGATAAAGCAATAGGAACTTTGACTAATCAAATAAATTTATTAATGAAATAGCCGAGAGCTATATAAGTTCAAGGCAAATAAGTATATGGAAAAAACATTGTTTTTTGTAGGAATTTTAAGTATAATGATATTGGTACCATTTATTGTTGATGCCGTAACCTTAGACAATCCATTAAAATGTAGCAGTGATGATAATTGTTTGTTGGAGATTATTCAAAAAATTACCGAGTTGTTGCAAATTATAGCCATAGCTGTGGGAGTGGTAATGATTATTATTGCAGGGATTCAATATATGACATCTGCCGGAAGTGAGGATAAAACAAAAAAAGCGAAACAGATGATTGTTTACACTCTTATTGGAGTAGCAATTATCACGGCGGCAAATTTTATTATTGGTCTTATACAAGAAATTTTAGGAAAAATTAATAATTAAATTTTAAATATGAAAAAATATTATTTATCTTTTTAATGGTTAATGTTTTTTTAACTCCATCTATTGCCTTTGGCGCTTTAGGACAATATGAGGATTGTGATGAAATAAGAACCGATGCTCCATCATCGGCAAAAGTTTGCGATTTGATTTTTGACATAGGTTGGATTTTATTAATAATCGCTATTGCAATCGCAGTATTAATAATTATTATTGCTGGAATTCAATATATGACCGCAGCTGGAGACGAAAATAAGGTGAAGAATGCGAAAAAAACAATAATTAACGGATTAATTGGTGTGGCTATAGTTATGTTGGCATATTTTGCAGTTAATTTAGTTAAAGAATTTATTTTAGACAGGTTTGCTCTTTTATTAAATACAATTGTATAAATAGATTCAAAATACTTAAAAAGGTCGAGAGATAAAACATAGTAATCAAAATTACAAAAAATGAAAAAATATATTTTTACGATATTTGCTTTAATGCTTTTGGTTTTACCGACAATTACTTTTGCTGCCGTAGAAGATGATATTTGCGTATTGTTAAACAGAATCAAAACCATTCTTTTGGTGGTTGGTATTGGTATTGCGGTTATATTTATTGTTGTTGGAGGTATTATGTATATGACCGCCGCTGGTAGTGATGAAAAAGCCGGTAAAGCAAAACAACTTATAATCAATACTTTAATCGGAGTAGCAATAATGCTTTTAGCGTTAGTATTGGTTACTTGGGTTCAGAGTTTATTAATTGGTTCAGGAATGGGTGGAATTTTTAAGCCAAGTCCGTGTGTTCATGACTAAGATATAAATTTTCTGAAAATTTTAAAAAGCCGAATAAAATCGGCTTTTTAAAATTGTGTCCGAGAGAGGGTTGATTTCCCATGGGTTTCCCTGTTAGCTCCTAGAGTTAACGCGCCTGCCTGTCCGTGCTTATGCCGGTGAAGGGATTCGAACCCCCATGCCTTTCGGCACATGGTCCTAAACCATGCGTGTCTTCCAGTTTCACCACACCGGCGCAGGCATAGGCAGGCAGGTCTGCTAATTCTGCAACCCGGATAATAATTATTGTAAAGGATTAACTATTTCTTCAGGGAATAAATTTGGAGATTTATAGTTTGAATAAAATGTCTTATCAATAATGATATTTCCGTTTTTGTCGTAAACTTTTTGTGTTAGCTTTGCTTTCATTGAACTGTCGAGATTGATATCGTATTGTTCGGGACCGATAATTTCTACTTTTCTTCCGTCATTGGTTCCATAAAATTCAAAAACTAGTTCTTTTCCTATAATTTTTGTTTGGATTAAAATATGTCCGGAAGTATTATTGATAAATTTTAAATCTGGCGAAGGAGGATAAATTGTGGCATCAAAACCTTGCGGATTATAATATTTAACCGGAAAAGCATGGGGATAACGCTGAGTGATTTCCATTCCCGAATAAATTGCGGCGCGAAAAGCGGTTGTTGATACTTGGCAGAGTCCCCCGCCATATTCAGGGGTTGTTTTATTTTCTTTAATCACTAGCCCTGGTTTGTATCCTTGTTCGGGTCCGACCTCGCCCAGTAAATTATTGAAAGAAAATTCTTCATTTGGTTTCAATAAAACTCCATTAAATCTTGCAGCTCCGATTTTAATATTTGTAATGCGATCCACTGAAGAACCGGAAAAATTAGAAACGCCTTTTGCCAAAAAAGCAGTAATGCCGAGATTGTCGATATTTTCAGTAGAAATTTTTGGTTTTGTGGCTATTGTTTTTAAGGTGATTTTTTTTTGATTGTTTAATATTCCGTTTTTTAAAGTATCAATATTATTCTCAATTTCTAATCGTAAGCCGTTTTGCGAAAGAGCAAAATTAGTTACTTTGTTATTGACAACAGTGAGTTGTGCATCAATTGGTTCTTGAGCGATCAATGGGGCTAAAATAGTGAGATGGTTTTTGATTTTTTCATCGTTCAAATCCGGTATCGGATCCATTAAATTCAACATTGCATCTTGGTCGATTTTTTCAATTTCTTTGTCATTGATAATTATTGAGATTGGAGTTTTGGCCAACAAATCTTTTGCTTTTGGAATCAGTTTTTTTGCTTGAGACTCAATTATTGTGGGATAATCCTCAATTAAAAATAATTCGATATTTTGAATTTTAAGGTTTTTTAAAATTTTTTCTATTTTTTGTTTCAAATCTTTTTTATTGATAATTATTCCGGGATTAGATGGCGTGATAATAAAATTTTCAGTTTTTTTATCATAAACCAATAAAGAATTTTTAGCTGGTTGATGAATAGAAGATAAATTTTCTTTTAAGAATATTTCCAATTTTTCTTCATCAATATCGTAAGAAGGCGAAAAATTATATCCTAAAAACGATTTTATTTGCCAAAAAACATTGTTGATTATATTTCTTGATTGATGTCCGTATCTGTAAATATTATTAATGGTTTTCGGCGCATTGATTTCCGCGCCCAAATTTTTTAAATTTACCGTCCAAAGATAATTTTTATAAATTAAATTAAAATCTTTATTCGAAAATTGTATTATTTCCGAATTTAGTTTATTTAACGCCTGTTGTTTGGAAAGTCCGCCGACAGATATGCCGGCGATTTTTGTCCCAAAGTTTATTTTGTCTGAATTTAAAATATTTAAAATCACAACAAATATTGTTATTAAAAGAATGATTGTTATTGGTAATAATATTTTAGGGGAAATTTTTTTCATAATTTAATCATAAATGTTTTTAGATTATTTGGCAAATTTCTTAACCGTATTTTGGTTTACTTGTCGATGGGCATGGATGAGTGGAGGAAATTGAAAAAGTATCTTAATTCTGCTACAATAAAACAAATGGTTGAAAAATTATTAAATCATAAATCAAAAACAGTATTTTCAGCTGCTTTTATTTTAGCAATTACAGCTCTATTAAGCAGGGTATTGGGATTAATTAGAGACAGGTTGCTGGCGGGAAAATTTGGCGCTGGAAATGAATTAGATATTTATTTTACGGCATTTAGATTGCCGGATTTGGTTTACAATATTTTAATTATGGGCGCCGTATCGTCGGCGTTTATTCCTATTTTTGCGCAATATTTTAAAAAAGATGAAAAAGAGGCATGGCAATTAACAAGCGGAATATTTACTTGGATTGTTTTAATTTTAATCGGATTATCAATAATTTTAATCGTGTTTGCTCCGCAAGTTATTTCATTAATAGCTCCGGGATTTTCCGGAATTAAAAAACAATCTACTGTAGAATTAACTCGAATAATGTTTTTAAGTCCTTTATTGTTGGGGGTGAGCAGTATTTTAAGCGGTGTGTTGCAGTATTTTCGTCGTTTTCTTGTTTATTCTTTAGCGCCAATAATGTATAATTTAGGAATTATTTTAGGAATTTTATTTTTTGTTCCCAAAATGGGATTAGTCGGTCTTGCTTGGGGCGTTGTATTGGGAGCGTTTTTGCATTTTATAATTCAATTGCCGAGTGCAATTTATTCGGGAATGAAATTCAATAAATTTTTAGGATTTCATCAAGGAATTAAAAAAATGCTTCAACTTACTATTCCTAGAACAATTGGATTAGCGGGAACACAAATAAATGCTTTAGTGATTACATCTATTGCCTCAAGCTTAACTATTGGCAGTGTGGCAATTTTTAATTTGTCCAATAATTTACAATATGTACCAATTGGCATTATCGCAATTTCTTTTTCTGTGGCAGTTTTCCCCAGATTGGCGGAATTATCAGCAGAAGAAAATAAGGAAAAATTTTCTAATGATTTTTTTATGGCCTTTAATCAGATATTATATTTAGTGTTGCCGATTACAACAATGTTTTTTGTTTTACGCGCGCAAATAATCAGATTAATTTTAGGAACAGGGCAATTTAATTGGGTGGATACGAGATTAACCGCGGCTGCTTTGGGTGTTTTTGCAATAAGTATTTTTGCGCAAAGTTTAATCCCGCTTGTTTCGCGGGCATTTTATTCTCTGCAGGACACTAAAACCCCGGTTTCTATAAGTTTAATTGGCGTTGGATTAAATATTTTAATGAGCTTTGGTTTTGTTTGGATTTTAAATCGTGTAAATATTTTTTCGGAAATTTTTTCTACAATATTTAAGTTAAATGGAATAAAAAGTATTGCTATATTGGGTTTGCCTTTGGCATTTTCTGTTTCCAGTATTTTTAATTTTATGGTTTTGATGCGTTTTTTTAATAAAAAAATTAAAAAATATAATACTGGAAAAGTTTTTAAATCTGTTTTCAAAATTGTTATTTCTTGCATACCGATGGCATTTGTAATTTATGGATTGTTGCGTGTTTTCAATTTAATATTTGATACTACAACCTTTATAGGACTGTTGTTTCAAACAGGGTTATCAGCCGTAACCGGTATTGGAGTTTATTTTTTAGTATCAATGATTTTCAAATTGCCGGAATCAATGGTATTGGCAAAGAAGTTTTTGTTTAAAAACAAAAAAGACAAATTGGAAGAGGTTCAATCAGTAAATCAATTAGATGAATAATATTCGTAATTTTGTTATAATGGCGCACATTGATCATGGAAAGTCAACCTTGGCTGACAGATTTTTGGAAATTACCAAAACAGTAGATTCCAGAAAAATGCAACCGCAGTTTCTCGATAGTATGTCTATTGAGAGAGAAAGAGGAATTACTATAAAAATGCAACCGGTGCGGATGGAATGGAATGGATATATTTTAAATTTAATAGATACTCCGGGCCATGTTGACTTTTCTTATGAGGTTTCTCGGAGCTTGGCGGCTGTGGAGGGTGCAATTTTGTTGGTGGACGCAACGCAAGGAGTACAAGCGCAAACATTAACCAATTTGGAATTTGCACGCAAGGAAAATTTAGTAATTATTCCTGCGGTTAATAAAATAGATTTAGCCACTGCAGACGTTGAGAGAACGGTTAAAGAAATAGAAAAATTATTAGGTGTCGCAAAAGAAGACATTGTTTTGGTTTCAGGAAAAACAGGAGAGAATGTAGAAAAACTTTTAAGAGCGGTTATCGAAAAAGTGCCATCACCCACCCTTGCCAAAGCTTCGGTAGGCGAATCTTCAGATGAGATTTCAAGAGCTCTTATTTTCGACTCGGAATATGATGCATATAAGGGCGTTGTTGCCTATGTTAGGGTTTTTGATGGCGTTTTTAGAAAACAAGATAAAATTTCTTTAATGCAAGTTGGCGCAAATGGCGAAGTGTTGGAAATGGGTTATTTTAAACCGGATTTTGTTGAAAATAAAGAGTTAAAATCAGGAGAAATTGGATATATTGCTACGGGATTGAAAGAAATTGAAAAATGTCGCGTTGGAGACACTGTTATAAAATTAGAAATTCGAAATTCAAAATTTGAAATTAAGCCGCTTCGCGGCTATATGGAACCTCAGCCGGTTGTTTTTGCGAGTTTTTACCCTGTCGATTCCGATGATTACGATTTATTAAGTGACGGATTAAGAAAATTAAAATTAAACGATTCTTCATTCTCTTTTAGTCACGAATCTTCGGGCGCATTGGGCAGAGGATTTAGGTGCGGATTTTTAGGAATGTTGCACCTAGAAATTATTACTGAAAGATTAAAAAGAGATTATGGTTTAAATTTAATTACAACATCGCCCAGTGTAATATATCGAAAAAATAATGATGGTAAAATTGAAGAACCGGTCATAGATATGGAGATTATTACTCCAAATCAATATTTGGGTCCGATAAACAAATTATTAAGTAATTTTCCCGGCGAATTTAAAGAAATGGTATGGCTAACGGATGAAAAAATAATTATTAAATTCGAAGGACCATTGGATATTGTTTTGCAAAGTTTTTATGACAAATTAAAAACTGTAAGTTCAGGATACGCATCAATGTCATATCAAATTAAAGATTATAAAGTTGCAGATTTGGTTAAAATGGATATTCTAATTGATCAGGAAAAAATTGAAGCGTTTTCAAAAATGGTCAGAAGAGATAATGCTTATCGCGAAGGTAAAAAAATGGTAGAATTATTAAAGGAAGTTTTGCCTTATTACCAATGGGCAGTTCCGATTCAGGCAGTAGTTAATGGTAATATTGTTGCCCGAGAAACAAAACGGGCGATGAGAAAAGATGTCACGGGATATCTTTATGGTGGCGATTATTCGCGAAAACGAAAATTGTTGGAAAAACAAAAAAAAGGCAAGAAAAAAATGGCACAATTCGGAAAAATTAATATTCCTTCAGAGGTATTTTTAAAAGTTTTAAAAGAACGATAATATGAATAAAAATTTATCTGCTGGCAGGCGCGGATTTAAAAAAATAGTGAAATTTTTTTGGACAGTGGCAATAATAATCGTCGTTTTAAGCATGATTGCATTTTTATTTATACCGATGTTGTAAAAATGAAAAATAATTTTTTTGAATCGAAATATTTTATTTGGTGTTTAATCGTGATTTTTGGTCTTGTGCTTATTTCTTTAGGTCGCGAAAGCTATCGCTATTTTCAGACATCAGAAGAAATTATAAATTTGGAAAAAAAAATTAATGATTTTAAAAAAGAAAACGAAGAATTGTTCAGAATAAAAGAAACTTTTAATTCTCAAGAATTTTTAGAAGATGAAGCAAGAAGAAAATTAAATATGGTTAAAGAGGGTGAAAGCGTGATTATTGTTGCGGAAAGCAATGAACCGTTTTTAAACGAATTAAAAGTTCAAACAAAAACAATGTCTAATTTAAAACTTTGGTTAAAATATTTTTTTGAAAAATGAAAAAATACATTAAAATTGGATTTGCAAGGGACCTGGAATCTCCTAAAGACAGGAGATTATTTCGGTTTTTAGAGATTATGCCGGGAGTTTTAAGTTGGGGGACATTAATATTGATGGTTATTATGTCTTGGAAGGTGCCGGTGCTGGCCGCTTTCTTTATAATTGCTTTTGACATTTATTGGTTGTTGAAAACAGTTTTTTTGGCTTTTCATCAGAGATTTTCTTATCGACGGATGCGACAAAATCTAAAGATTGATTGGTCGGCAAAATTAGAAGAATTGCCGTTTAAAAATTGGCGAGAAATTTATCATGTAGTAATATTTTCTTTTTATAAAGAAAATATAGAAATTTTAAGAGCAAGTTTTAATGCGTTATGCAAATCAAAATATCCTTTAGATAAACTTATTGTTGTTTTGGGCGCGGAAGAAAGAGCGGGTGAGGATGCATTAAAAATCGCCGAACAAATAAAACAAGAGTTCGGCGATAAATTTTTTAAATTTTTAATTACAGTCCACCCTAAAGATATTATTGGAGAATTAGCGGGAAAGGCATCTAACGAAACTTTTGCCGGTCGAGAAGCAAAAAAAATAATTGATAAATTAAAAATTCCTTACGAAAATATAATTGTTTCTTCTTTTGACATTGATACGCAAGTATACCCTCATTATTTTTCTTGTTTATCATTTCATTATTTGACTTGTCCCGATCCTCTTCATTCCAGTTTTCAGCCCATACCGGTATATGATAACAATATTTGGGATGCGCCAGCAATATCGCGCGTAATTGCTATTGGCGCTACTTTTTGGCACATGGTTCAACAAGAGAGACCAGAAAGAATGTCTACTTTTTCTTCTCATTCAATGAATTTTAAAGCATTAATAGAAATGGATTTTTGGACCACAAAAAATGTTTCTGAAGATTCGCGTATTTATTGGCAGGCGCTTTTATTTTATGACGGAAATTATCACAACATCCCATTATATTATCCGATTGCCATGGATGCTAATTTGGCAGAAAATTTTTGGATTACCGCAAAAAATGTTTTTAAACAACAAACGCGTTGGAGTTGGGGTGTAGAAAATGTACCGTATTTTACTTTTGGTTGTATAAAAAATAAAGTGATGTCCTTCAAAAAGAAACTTTACAATTGTTTTAACCATTGGGAGGCATTTTGGTCTTGGGCGACCAATTCTTTGATTATTTTTGCTTTAGGATGGCTTCCGTTGTTATTGGGCGGAGATGCTTTTAATCGAACTATGCTTTCTTATAATCTCCCGAGAATGACAAGAACAATTATGACAGCGGCGATGATTGGATTGGTTGGTTCGGCATTTTACACTTTAAAACTTTTGCCACCAAGACCGGCAAAACACAATTCTAAAAAATATATCTGGATGATTTTACAATGGATTTTAGTGCCGATGGCAACAATTGTTTTTGGTTCGATTCCTGCTTTGATTTCTCAAACTCGTCTAATGTTTGGAAGGTATATGGGTTTTTGGGTTACGCCAAAAAATAAAAGATAAATTTATTCTAAATGAATTGATTGTTTGAATTTGTTGAGTTTCTCAAGAAGAAATGGATAGGATTTTAAATGGAAGTCTTTTTTAAATAATTCTAATGCTTCGTGGCGGACAGTTTTAATTAATTCTAAATTATTTAAACTTGCCATTGCTAAATCTGGCATGCCGGATTGTGCTAATCCGTAAAATTGTCCCGGACCCCTGATTTCCATATCTTTTTCTGCTAAGTCGAATCCGTTGTCGTATTTTTGCATGGCACGTAGGCGCGCGGTTGCTTCTCCTGATGTGCTGAATAATAAACAATAAGATTGATGTTTGTCTCTTCCGACTCTCCCTCTGAATTGATGCAGTTGCGCCAAGCCGAATCTGTCAGCGCCTTCAATTATTATTACTGTGGCGTTTGGAATATCGATGCCGACTTCGATAACCGATGTTGAAAGCAAAATGTCGGTTTTTTTATTTCGAAAATCAGACATGATTTTATCTTTTTCTTTGGCCTTGATTTTGCCGTGAATCATGGCAATTTTTAGATCCGGAAAAATTTCTTTGGATAGTTTTTCGTATTCTTGTTTAACTGCTTTAACCTCGGCCCATAATAATTTACTGGTGGAAATTTTTAGTTGTCCCTCTAATAAAGGGGATTCGGGGGGTTGAATCGAGGATTCAATACGTGGGCAAATTACAAAGGCCTGTCTTCCCGTTTTGATTTCTCTTTTGATAAATTCGTATGCTTGTTTTCTTTCATTTGGCGGAACAATTTTAGTAATAATTTTTTGTCTATTTTTTGGCATTTCGTTAATAAGTGAAACGTCTAAATCACCGTAAACAGTCAAAGCTAATGTGCGAGGAATAGGGGTTGCGGTCATGCTTAGCAGGTGTGGTATTTTAGTATTTATCTGTGTTTTAATCTGTGTTGACTCGCGAAGTAATGTCGCACGTTGTTCAACGCCAAATCTATGTTGTTCGTCAATAATAACCAGCGCAAGATTGTCAAATTTTACAGACTTCTGCAGGAGCGCGTGTGTGCCGATAATAATTTTGGTTTTTTTATTGATTTTTTTACTGCTTCCGGTAAGTAATCCAATTTCTATATCAAAATCTTTTAATAAATTTTTAATTTGTTTGAAGTGTTGTTGCGCTAAGATTTCTGTTGGCGCCAAAAATGCAACTTGAAATCCCTCTTTCGCAGTTTCTAAGGCTGCTGCCGCGGCTACAACTGTTTTTCCCGAACCAACATCTCCTTGTAATAATCTGTTCATTGGTTTTGATTTTTCCATATCCTGAATGATTTCCCAAAGAGATTTTCTTTGCGCGTCGGTTAATCTAAACGGTAAATTTTTAACGAATTTTTGAATTAAATTTTTATCAAAAATAATTTTAAATGCATTTTCTCTCTGTAATCTTATTTTTTGTTTTAGCACGAATAATTGCAGCAAAAATAATTCCTCAAAAGTAAAACGTTTTTTCGCCTCATCGGCGAGTTTGAGATTCGTAGGAAAATGAATATTTCTCAAAGCGGTTTGGATGTTTTGTAAATTATGTTTTTTTAAAATATCCGTCGGTAGAAATTCTTTCAATAAAACAATTGAAGGCAAAATTAATTTAATATAATACCTTAAAAATCTTGAATGTAATCCCATGGTTTCGGGATAAATTGGCACTAGTCCTGCAGTATGCGTGGTTGTTTTGTATAAATTTAGTAATTCATAATTTGGATTTGATAAATAAGGCCCCTTTGGCCCCATAGCGTATTTGCCGGATAAACTTATTAATTTTCCTTCTTTTAGATTTTTGATTAAAAATGGCTGGTTAAACCAAATAACGCGCACATTTCCTGTTTTGTCTTGGATTGACGCTTCGGTCAAAGTCATTCTGCGCTTAAATGTATAATGGTTGTTTATTTTTAGGATTTTTCCCTGTATTGTTACGATTTCCCCGACTTTTAATTGATTAATATTTTTAATATTGGAAAAGTCATTATATCTATGTGGAAAATGAAAAAGTAAATCTCGGACATTATTAATGCCGAGTTTATTTAATTTCTTTAAATATTTTTCATTGATACGCGGTAATTTCGTAATTGGCGTATCAAGCGTATATTTAACCATAAATTAGTGCGCCCAGGAGGACTTGAACCCCCGACCCCTTCCTCCGCAAGGAAGTGCTCTAATCCGCTGAGCTATGAGCGCATTTTAAAACCCGATTCTTCTCATCCAAATATCAATTAAAGATTCTTTATGTTTTTTCTCGGGTAAAAATTTAAGCAAATATTTTCTGATTTCGCTCGGATTTTGTTCGGCAATCGGGATTCTGATATAAGGAAATGTTGCTTTTTTGCTTTTAAAACTGATATCTTTTTCTATTGGTGGATCGTAAAAAATCCAAAACGAACGCAATGATTCAAACAAATATATTTTATCGTCAATATGAATACCTTTTTCGTTAATTTTAAATTTTATAATTTTTGGTTCTTTTTTTGCGTAAACATAAAAAACAAAAAAGGTCAGCAAGATTAGAATTAAAAACAGAAAATTTTCTGTAATTAAAGCGATAATTCCCAAAATAATAGTAATGATTGCCGGAATAATAAACCAAGAATTAGTTTTTTCTTTTTTTTCAAATTCCGGCGCTTGCCACTCGAAAGTTTGTAATTCCATATTTTTTTCCCCGTTGGCGGGGGAGTTTTCGTTTTTACTGTAAAAACGAACCATGTTTAATTGTTAAATTCAGAAGGAATGAGATTTTAATTAAAGGTCGACCAAAAATATTTTGCCTTCTTTTATAATATATTTTTGAATAAATATTTTAATTTACGACCACAATTTGATTTTTGCCTCGATTTTTGGCCTTATGCACTGCCTCGTCAACCAGTTTAAATATTTGAATCTCGGAATATTTCGGACTTGAAGCAACTACACCCATGCTTAAAGTTATTGGTAATTTTTTTCTGACATTTTCCATGATTGTTTCTGTCTTTTTTTTGGCTTGTTGTAATGTTATTTCTTTCAAAATAATGGCAAATTCTTCTCCGCCCCAACGCGCAACAATATCAAAATCGCGGACAGATTGTTTTAAAAATTTTGCAACTTGTTTTAATATTTTATCTCCTTGCAAATAACCCAATTGATCGTTGATTTTTTTGAAGTCATCGATGTCGGCTAACAACAAAACAAATGATTCTATGTGTTGGCGTCTGGTTTGGTGTTTGGCTACCCAGCGGATTTCTTTGCAAGCTTTTTTTAAGGCATCGGTAAAAGCTCGGCGATTATAAATTTTAGTTAAAAAATCAATTGTTGCAAGATTTTTTAATTGTTTAATTTGTTTTTTAAGTTTTTGATTTTCTTTTTTAAGAACTTCAATTTTGTTATTCATACGTTATATTTTTGTGTATAGATTGTTTGTGTTGGTTGCAAATTTTATATTTATTGTTCTTTAAAGTTTTGAATATTTATAGACTTTATTATTGGAATTGTATAATTTAAAATTGTCTTGGCGGAAGCGAGAGGATTCGAACCTCTGAGACCTTTGCAGGCCTAACGGTTTTCAAGACCGTCCCATTCGTCCGCTCTGGCACGCTTCCATTTTATCTTAAATATTAACAGGTAGTTTTTCTAAATATTCTAATTCAATTGTTCCTTTACAGTTTCCTTTATCATTATTGCGTATATTTTTTATCCTACATTTCATCGGCGGCAGAAGAATCTCGCCGTCTTCATTTCGAATAAAGTAATTAAATTGATCAAGTTCTAAAACCGGCTCATTTTTAGGAACAGTTATTTTGTATCTATAAAAGTCGTAATTTGGATCAGACGGAGTAATTGATGTTGATGAAATAATTTTAAACTCTACTATATCGTTTAGATTGCAGTGTGACAGGGCATCATCAATTTTTACATTTCTGTGAAGCACAATTTGGTGGTTTGTTGGCTTCATCGCGTTAAGAATATTTGAAATATCATTCTTGGCGGTTTTAAGAATTTTTGCCTTTACTTCGTCGTCCAACTTTTCATATATTCGGCCTTGATATCTTTTAAGACTTTTTTTATCAAGTGTGCGTTCGCCGTTTTTATATTCTTTAAGGACGCCTTTTGAATCGTTATTTACAATCTCCGTAACTTGCCAAAGACGATTCATATTACCGCAAAGCAAATTATTAATAATTAGATAATCATTTCTCGTATAGAAAAAAATTGTTTCTTCAATGTCCATATATTTTAGGTTAAGTGTTTATTAATAAACACTTAACCCGAACCGGATTTTAGATATTTTTCTTTTTTTCGAAGATAGCTGTGCCGGTCGTAGCTCCGAGTAAAACGAGGAGTGAAAGACGGAGCAATAGAATTAAGTAATCCGCACTATAAAGATATTTTAACATTTTTTTAGCTCTATTTCAAGAAGTATGTGGGTCGGGGGTTGATTTTCATTTTAGAAAAGCAAGAATTATTGGGAAATCTGAGATCGAGAATTGTTTATAAGGATAAAGTGCTGACATTATTAGTGGAAGAAAAATAAAAAATATACTCTTAAATAGGACAATTGCTCCGATTAGAGATTTTTATTTTATACTGGAAAAAAGAGGAAGAAAGTAGTAAAATAGAGATAAGATTAAGATTAAAATAATTTTAGATAAAATGAACAAAGAACAAAAATTTTATAGTATTTTGAAGGATTTGTTTGTCGGCGCCAAATTGGAGGGCGAAAGCGGGTATGTCAATTTGATGAATGTCAAAACTGACTACTTTAAGAAAATTCAAGAAAGAATAAAAAAAGAAGTTAAGGCCAAATTTGGCGAAGACCAGCCGGAAGACCTTTTTGATAAACTTTACACATTTTTTGACTCTTATTTTTCCGATGGTGGCGCAATTTTCTTTTCTTCAACTCCGGTTTATAAAAATATTTACGCAAAAGTATATTCAGACCGCGAAGATACAGCTTTGTTTTGGAAAACCGCTAAATTATACTATGTAAAATCCGAAGCAAATTATAAATCAATAGAAAATCTATCAATTGATTCCGATCCGGAAATCGCTTTTGATTTCGCCTTTGACGCAACGCTTCTCAAGCATAAGCAAGCTAACGAGAAAAAAGAGCTTGAGTTTTATTTTATCGGCACACAGAAAAGAGGCGGAAAAAAGATAATCAAATTTCGCGTTCTCTATAAAAACGATAATAAATACACAAAACTTCAAGAAATTTTGAAGATTAAAGATAAAGCCAAAATCATTAAGTATCTTATTGGGAATATTGAGAAATTAAAAAATCCCAAAATAGTTTTATCAAATTCCGGCTTGGATTTTGCTAAATTGAGCGACAAGGGAGCGAGAGATAAAGCCAAAGTGGAATTCATCGTTTCGGACAATAAAGATTTGACAGGAAGCGTATCAATTGAACCGGCGATTTCCGAGACCGGAGAAATGGAAAAGTATTTAAAACTGAAAGGTGTAAATTTAAGCTCGGAAGAAATAGAAAAAGCATTTAGGATTTACAAAAAGCAGACAGAAATAGATTATTTTATCCACAAAGACGCGAAAGGATTTTTGCGCGAGCAATTTGATTTGTATATGTATCAGCATTTGGCGGGCAGTATGGACACTGTTTTTAGCCAAGAATCGCTGGACAGAATAAAGAAAATAAAAGATATAGCACATTTGACGATTGATTTTATCGGTAATTTTGAAGACGAGTTAAAAAAGATTTGGCTCAAGCCAAAATTCGCCCGAAATTCTAATTATGTTTTGACGCTGGACAGAATTGCCGATAAAAAAGGCGGCACGGAAGTTATCGCTAAAATTTTGAAATTCAAAGGATTTAATAATCAATTTGCCGAATGGCTGGAGCTTGGAATAGTTGATAAAAAATTCAATCCGAAAGAAATTATAAAGAACGACAAGCTAAGCAAAGATTGGCAGTTTTTGCCGATTGACACAAAACATTTCAAAGATTTGGAAATAGAAATTATTGGCCTCTTTGATGATTTAGACGAGGTGCTGGACGGACGGCTTATAAAATCAGACAATTTCCAAGCGTTAAGCACACTTTTGCCAAAATACAGGGAACGGCTACAAACAATATTTATTGATCCGCCATTTAACAAAGCTGAAAGTGAGCAATTTTCATACATTGCAAATTATAAAGATTCAAGCTGGATGTCTTTACTAGAGAATAGGTTAGAACTATCAAAAGACTTATTGAAATCAGACGGAAGTATCTTTGTAAATTGCGATGACCGTTGCAATTCTTTTACTAGATTTTTATTAGATAAAATTTTTATCAATTTCCAAAATGAAATTATATGGTGTTATGAAAAACCGGGCGCTGGTTTAGATAAATTGAAGAATAATCATTCAAACATTTGGTTTTACACTAAAAATCAGAATTATTTATTTAATACGATATTTGTTCCAAGAAAAGGAGAAACCGAATTAACTAAAAGCACGGGCAGACACGCTGTTGATTATGAAGGAAAAATTTCTCCCGATTGGTGGATAGATATTCCTTCGTTTGCTACGGCAATGACAGCGGGCGAAAGAACTGTGAAAATGTTGGGCATACAATTTCCAACGCAATTACCCGAAAAATTATTGGAAAGAATTTTGAAAGCTGGCTCAAATGAAGGAGATTTAATTATGGATTATTTTGGCGGGTCAGCCGTTGCTGGCGCGGTGGCACAAAAAACAAAAAGAAAATGGATAATTGTTGAATTAGGCGAACAGTTTTACACAATTAATATTCCGAGATTGAAATTGGTTTTAGCCGGAGATCAATCTGGTATTTCAAAAAATAATAATTGGCAAGGCGGCGGGTTTTTCAAGTATTACGAACTAGAGCAATACGAAGATGTTTTGAGACGCGCAAACTATAATCCCACTGAAAAGGAATTACAAAAAATTGATTTTGATTTTTCTACTTTGGAAAATGGCGCAAAAACGGAAAGAAAAAAACAAATTGAAGACTCTTTTTCTCTGTCGGAAAAATTGGCGGATAAAGGGTTAGAAATTGACCTAAAAAAAGAAAAAGCGAGATTTGTTTTTGAAAAATTATATCCCGATGTTGATATTGTCGAGACAATCTCCAATCTTTTCGGCAAAAAAATCAAAAAAATCGGTAAGGACAAAGTTATTTTTGAAGATGATTCAGAAGTTGATTTGAATAATCTTGACTTTGTCAAATACGCACCGCTGAAAAAACTTATTTATTGGTAGCTTATGATAATCTTACAAAAAATAATTGAAAATAAACGGGAAAACTTAGATATTTCTCAAGAATGGATTTACCGAGATTTAAACAAATTTGGTTTGGATTGGGAACTTTTTTCGTATCAAAAACAGGCACTGGAAAATATAACTGCCGTTTTATATTTACTTTATAAAGATTTCAAGCAAAACAATGGTTTAGCCTTAGATAAAAGCAAACAGGAATTTTTGCAGTTATACCGAGATTTCGGATTGACGCAAGAATTAAACGACCAGCTTGATATAAAGGAAGAAAACGAAAATTTTAAATTCCTATCAAATTATTTTCCAGCCGGCACTCGCATTTCATTTCAAAGTTTTATAAACCGCGCCGCCTTTTGGATGGCGACCGGAAGCGGTAAAACTTTGGTAATGATAAAACTTTTGGCGATTTTGGCTGATTTGATGAATAAGGATTTAATCCCGCATAAGGATATTTTAATTTTAGCACCCAAAGACGAGATTTTATCTCAAATCAGGGAGCATATAAACAAATTCAATAAAGGCGCAGAGATAACAATAAATCTTAGAAATTTGAAAGAGTGGGAAAAGATAAAAAATCAGCAAAACATTTTCAATAAAACAGAAATCAATGTTTTTTATTATCGCGCGGACAATATCGCCGACAAAGAAACAATCGCCAAAAAAGAAAACGGGTCAAGAATAAATTATGAGAGCATTTACAATAGCGGAAACTGGTATTTGATTTTGGACGAGGCGCACAAAGGAGAAAAAGAAACTTCAAAAAGACAGCAATATTTTATGGCGCTTACCCAGAACGGATTTTTGTTTAATTTTTCCGCCACTTTCACGGACGACTTGGATATTGCCACTACGGTTTTTGATTATAAATTGGACACTTTTCTGAAAGAGGGTTACGGAAAAAAATTGTATATTGCCGATTCTGATTTTAAGAATTTTAACAAAGGAATGGACGATGATTTTTCAACAAACGAAAAGAAAGATATTATCATTCAAACTTTAATTATTTTTGCTTTAGCAAAAGAGCATTTTCATAAAATGCAAACAATTAGCAAAAATTTATACCATGCCCCCCTTTTGATAACTTTAGCTAACAGTGTCAATACGGAGGAAGCAGATTTAAAAATTTTCTATAAACTTTTGGCCGAGATTGCGCGAGGAAAATTTAATTTCGAAACGGCCAAAAGCAATTTAATTACGAAATTAGAAAATAACAAAGGTTATTTATTTGGGCTTGGTGATATAGATCAAAATTTAATTTCCGAAATCAGGAATTTGAAAAAAGCGAACTTTTTTAAAGCCGTTTTTAATGCGGAAAATCAAGGCAATATAGAAATAGTGGAATTCAAAGATAATTCAAGAGAGCTTGCTTTCAAATTGGTTGGTGCAAGTAAATATTTTATGCTTATTGTCGCAAGCGATATTATCAAATGGGAAAGCAATGTTTTGGAAGGATACGAATTTGGGCGAGTTATCGGCGAAAGTTTTTTTGACGATATAAATAAGAGGAACGACATAAATATTTTACTTGGAAGCCGGATTTTTACCGAGGGCTGGGATACGAACCGGCCTAATGTGATTAACTTTATCAATATCGGCGTAAGCGACGACGCAAAAAAATTCGTTTTGCAGTCAATCGGGCGCGGAATAAGAATTGAGCCGACTGTAAATCAACGAAAAAGATTTGATTATTTGGACAATTCGCTTTTTTCAAATTCCGAAGTAGACAAGGTAAAAAAAGAAAATAATATTTTAGAGAGTTTGTTTGTTTTTGCTACTAACAAAGAGGTAGTAAAAAATATCTTGGAAGGACTGGAAAAACAAGCGAATCCGGACTGGATTAGAATTGAGGGGATAAAGAAAAACGAGGAAATAAATGAAAAAGAACTACCAATTTTTATTCCATTTTTTGAAGATGGCGGAGTGAATAATAAGCCGTTTTGGATTGGAACAAATGAATATGGCGAACTTTCTCAATTCGTTCAAAAAAATGGTCCAAAAGTGCTTTTATTAAAACAGGGAATAAAATTGAGAACTTATAACAAAATAAACAATAAGGACAATTTCAAGATCGGAAAAAAGAGAAGGAAAAAATCAATTGAGAACATATTGTTTATTTCAGATAACTACTTCAACGAGAATGTAAAAAAATTAAGCGAGATAAAAATTTTGGACGGAGAAATTTTGCATTACAAAGAGATTAAAACAAACATTGATAAAAACGAAGTTGAAAGGTTAGAAAAAGATATTTTGAAAATTATCAAGCCAAGATTGACTGAAAAAGAAATAGATAAGATGTTTGATGAGGGAAAAATTGACAGAAACAAATATAAAGAATTGATAAAAGATGTTGCCGATAGCAAAAATCTTGATATTTTAAGAAATTATTTAGATTTTGAAATTTTAGAGGAGCATTATTATACTCCGATTTTATTCAAGCAAGATACGGAGCGGTTTCAGCACATTATAAAAAAACAGAGCGAAATTGATTTTTTGCACGCTTTGAAAGAATATTTGACACAGGATAATAATTTATTGAAAAATTTTGATTGGTGGTATTTTTCAAAAATTGACGAAACAATAGATAAAGTTGGTATTCCTTATTTTAATTCAGAAAAAAGCCAGTACGATAATTTTTATCCGGATTTCATCTTTTGGCTCAAGAAGGGAAATAAATATTACATAAAATTTATTGATCCTCACGGCGTTGAATATACGACAAATTCTGCCGACAAAATTGACGGATTCCTTGATTTTACAGACGATTTGGATAAAATTGGAAGCAAGAAACTTGAAAAGGTTGATTTATATTATTTCAACGAGCAACAGCCAGGTAGAGAAATTAAGGAAGAATACAGAAAATATTGGACGAATGATTTTGCCAGGATATTTGTTTGAAATTTAAAATGGCATGTTAATGAATTATCAAATTAACAAAAATTCGGTCCAAAATGAGAGCAGAAAACATAAAAAGTAAACTGAAATATTGCAATTCTCAGCTTCAAGAATTATATAGCATTCTTTTTGGTGCTCAACTAAGTAATAAAAAAGTAGAAGACATAAGTCATTTGGTGGGAGACATAATCAGCAACACAAACGATTGTTTCGATTATTGCGCTAAAGATATGTTTGAAACGTTTATTTTGCCAAAATTAACCTCGAAAGAAATTAATAATTATAATAAAGGCACAACCAAAGTTTATTTTCCCTTTTATGAGAAGGATTTAAACAGAGGATCTTTTCAAACATTGGGTCAGCATAATAAAAAATTATATGTTTATTTATTAAGTCGTTGTCGTGCGGCAGACCACAAAGAAAAGATTGGGAGAATTAAATTTGATTACGTATATGCACGTAATGTTAGAAAATTAGTGAACGACAAAAAGCATAATAATGTTATAGAAATAACTAATGATGGAGATTTAGAAACAGTGATTGATGGTAATGGTTTTCAAGCGATTATTCCTCCTACAAAATTAAGGGTTGTGGCAGATGGTGGAGTAAAAAATGTGGTTAGGGCACATGTTTATCAGTTAGAAAGCACAGGCGAAGAAATCAAAGAATTATGTTCTTGTGCGCAGGTAAGTACTCGAAGGATATTAGGAGAAATTTATAATAAATTTTTAAATATAAAATTATGGTGATTATTAAGAAAAAAATCTGGCCAGAATATTTTGAGAAAGTTGAATCCGGTAAAAAGAAATTCGAATTTAGGGTCGCTGATTTTGAAATTAATGATGGTGACATGTTAATTCTAGAAGAATGGGATCCGAAAACTAAACAATATACCGGCAGAAAACTTGAGAAAGTAGTAAGCAGCGTAAATCACTTTCATTTAGATGATTTTGGTCAGAAAAAAGAAATCAAAGAAAAAGGTTTTTATATTATCGAATTATAATTGGCGGATTAAGAATAAAAAACAGCGACTGAAATAGTCGTTGTTTTTTTATTTATAAATTTTATAGGCAGTCCCGCCTTCGCTGAAGTTACGGGCGGGCAAGCGGGTCGCAGTTCAGTCTTAAGATATTAGGTCATGCCGATAAAAAGTTGTCAATGCGGTGTTTTTTGATTGATGTTCGAACTTTTTTTGACGAAAATCCTGAAAACTAATTTGGACTCGGCGGGGCAAACTATTTTTCTGGGGGAATGGAATTGCCCC
>Ga0116157_10000552_pt1 | contig 38571 bp, 30 predicted proteins | sample AD_UKC048_MetaG_FD_89882 | JGI IMG/M metagenome (GOLD analysis project Ga0116157, IMG submission 89882) | Active sludge microbial communities of municipal wastewater-treating anaerobic digesters from USA - AD_UKC048_MetaG | ecosystem: Engineered > Bioreactor > Anaerobic > Digestate | place: USA... | reverse complement strand
TTTTGTCACGGTGGGCGCTGCGGGCGGCAAACGACTGCCTCAGGCGGTCGAAGTTACCGATCTCTCGAACACCACGCATGATCCGTTGCTGGCCTCGCTGCGTCAGCGCCTGCGCCAGCACCATGGCGCCGCCCGAAGCGGTCGCATCGGCGTGAACTGCGTCTACTCGCGTGAGGCCGTGCACCAGCCAGAGCAGTCGTGCGAGATCGAGGGCAACCTCAACTGCCATGGCTACGGCTCGAGCGTGACCGTCACGGCGACCTTCGGCATGGTGGCCGCCAGCGAGGCGATTCACGCGTTGCTTGCTCAGTGAGCGGCGGCAATCGGCCGTGCCGAGCCCCGAAAAATCGGGCTATACTTATGGGCTGCTCGGGGGTTGTTAGCTCAGTTGGTAGAGCAGCGGACTTTTAATCCGTAGGTCGTGGGTTCGAGCCCCGCACAACCCACCACCGTCACGTACAGGTTTTACCGGCACATCGAAATGTCGGGCTCTTAGCTCAGTTGGTAGAGCAGCGGACTCTTAATCCGTAGGTCGAGTGTTCGAGTCACTCAGGGCCCACCAGTAAAAACAACGGCTTGCCAGAAATGGCAGGCCGTTTGTCTTTGTGGCGCAGCTTTTTCGTTGTGTCCCGGGGCAGTCAGTCCTGTCGGCTCCGGATCGGACAGTCCGAACGCTCTGCCGCTGCGCTGACGGCGTGCCGCGTCAGCGTTCCGATGCGAGGCGGCTTACCCAGTGAGACTTCAGATCGGCGATGGAGATCGGTGAGCGCAAGCGGCCGTGGGCCCAATCGCGCAGCCGGATGCGGAAGAAATGATGCAGCGGGTCGAAGGCCTCGTGCATGCGGGGCTGGCCGTGAAACTTCACGACGGTCGCGTGCTCGATCAGATCGCGTGCTCGTACGGGGTCGCGTCTGCCGATCCGCATCATGCCCTTGAAGCTGACGACCCAGCCGTCGGGAAACATCGCGACGCGGGCCTGTTCACCGCGGCTGAGAACCGCCGCCCTGATGAAATCCTGATCGCCGGGCACCCGGAACGGAAACGATTCGCCGGCAACGAATGCTTCGTAGATGAATCTCAGCGGTGCAGGCCGAATGCGCATCACGCTGGAGTTGTAGCCGCCGTGGTGCCAGTCCTCGACCACGATCAGGTCCTGCGGCCGGGAGAAGGCGTGGTGGATCAGGGCCTCCATCGACTGGCGGATCACCAGCGTCAGGTCGAGGTAGAGATATTCCTCGAATTCCACGTAATCGGGATTGAACAGGCCGAGCTTGCGCGTTGTGGCCCGCATGCCATCTCGCTCCAGTTCGTTCCAGCCCGAGCAGTCACGAAACTCGACGCCGCCAGGCGCATTCCTGGGCAGATCGGTGTAGCAGACGAGACGAAACGGGACCGGGCAATGCCGGGTCAGCATCTCGAACATGCGAGTGATGTAGGTGTCGGCCAGGCCGTACAGATCCCCGATGGCCATGCACACGATGGGCAGCGGCGCCGGGATCGATACCGGGCGCGTTTCGATGCCGTGCTGGTGCACGGGTGCTGCTTCGTTCACTGTCTGAGATCCTCGTTGCGGCCCATTGCGCGGTCGGTGTACCACGCCCGGCTGCCGGAGCGATCGCGCCGATCACGCGTGCCATACTTGGCTGGAATCGCGATTCAGCTCGGTCGATCCTTGCGCCGATAGCTGCATTTTCGCCCCGGTGGCAAGCCCCGGTCCCCCGCAGCCGAAACACTATTCTGCTACACGCATGCAACAGACTCAAATCGAGTCGGCGCACTATGACTTTGCTCGGTATGTCAGCGCCAAGCGATGGGCGTCGTACTGGCACCAGGTCCGTGAAACACTGGCGCTGCGGCCTGAGACCGTGCTCGAAGTCGGCGTGGGCACAGGCATCTACCGGTCGGTGCTGCGCGGTCTGAAGGTGTCTGTCAGCAGTCTCGACATCAACCCGGCGCTGCAACCTGATCACGTCGGCAGCGTGACCCGCATGCCTTTCGCGGACAACAGCTTTTCGGTGGTCGTCGCGTTTCAGGTCCTGGAGCACCTGAGTTACGACGAATTCGTGCCCAGCGTGTCCGAGATGCGCCGGGTGGCGGCCAGCCATGTCGTCCTTTCGCTGCCCGACGCTCGCAAGGTCTGGACGTACCTGTTCACCTTGCCCTGGCTCGGCGAGTGCCGCTTCCAGGTTCCCAAGCCACGCCTGCGTCCGCGGCTGCATCGGGCCACGGGCCAGCATCTCTGGGAGATCAGCAAGCGCGGGTATGACGTGCGGCGCATCGTCGATGACCTGCAGCGCTGCGGATTGCAGATGGTCAGCACCTACCGGGCGCCAGAAAACCCCTACCACCGCTTCTTCGTCTGTCGCAAGGTCGACGCCCCGTCGGGCCGGTGAGCGGGGGCTGATCAGGCCCCGAACTTCCAGCCGAGCCATTCGCGCAGGACCAGACGCACGCGCTCGAAACCGGCGGATGAGGGCATCCAGGCAAGGATCGGAATCTCGACACCCGATGACAGGCCCATGGGTGCGGCATCGATGCGCATGCCGCTGCCAAGCGCGGCTTCATCGAACAGGCGCTTTGCGCGTTGCATGTGCCAGCCGCGCGTGACCAGCAGCACATGAGTCACTCCGGCTTCCTTCAGCATCGGCAGGCTGCGGGCGGCGTTCTCGCGGGTATCGCGGGACGCTGATTCCACCCACCGCAGTGGCCGACCGTATTCCTGGGCAGCGATCCGGGCCGCGACATCGGCCTCGGCTGCGCCAGGCCGGTTGCTCCAGCCGATGCCGCCGCTGAAGGCGACCGGCCAGCCAGTTTCGCGGCTCAGCCACATGCCGTAGCGCAGGCTCTCCATCGAATAGGACGCGAGATTGCTCGTGCCGTATTCGGGTGCATAGGGTTCGACACCTCCACCCAGCACCAGGATCGCGACCCGACTCGTGCCGCCGCGCTTGTCCGGCGCTGATTTCGCCTCGGCCCGCAACTCGGCTATCCGGTCAGGTCGCAGAGGCGGCGAGGCAGTCAGCAGTGCCGGCTCGATCATCCGGGCGAAACCCGAGCAGGCGCTGAGCCAGATCCCGCCTACGCTCGCCAGCACGATCAACCAGCCCAGGGCGCGCCTCGATATCAGCAGTCGAGCGCCCACGAGCAGGGTCAGCAGCAACGGCACCGGTGGCAGCACGAGGGCAGTCAGCGCGGGTTTCCAGCTCTCGATGCCGAGCAGGCTCAGTATGCTGTGCAAGGTGCGGCGCTTTCGGTTCGGGTCGGCAAAGTGGCATTGTGAGCGGGCATCTGCCCGTGATGCGACGGCGCGGCAGCGCCGGATGGGTTGTCTCGAGCCGTAGCCGGCTTCAAGCCATGAGGAGTCGAAGATTGAAGTGGTTGCGACGTTTTGCGTGGGCGGTGATCGGATTGCTGGGCTTGTGGGCGCTGGCGTGGCTGGCCGTGCCACCGCTGTTGAAGTCGCAAGCACAGCAGCGGCTTGGTGCAGCCCTGGGCCGGACCGTCACGCTCGGCGAAGTCGATTTCAGCCCTTGGTCGCTCGAACTGACCGTGCGCGGCATCGCGATCGGTGGCGTGCCAGCCGACCAGCCGCTCCCGGCCGGAGGTGCCCCTGCGCTACTGAAGGTCGCGCGCCTCTACGTCAACGCCGACATCAGCTCACTGTTGCGCCGTGCTCCGGTGATCGAGGCATTCGAGGTCGATGGGCCTGAATTGAGATTGACGCGCACGGCAGACGGTCACTACGACATCGATGACCTGATCGCCCGTTTCAAGCCGGCTGAACCGCCGCCCCCGACATCCGCGCCGGTGCTGTTCGCGCTCTACAACCTGAAGTTGCGCGACGGGGCGGTGGTTTTCGAGGACCGGCCTGTCGATGCGGTTCACCGCCTGACGGCGATCAACCTGAGCCTGCCATTCCTGGCCAACCTGCCTGCCCACATCGACGTGAAGGTCGAGCCTCGCCTGGCCTTCCGGCTGGATGGAACTGCCTTCGACACGGGAGCGCAGACGACCCCGTTCGCCCAGAGCCGCGCGGCCACGCTGCAGTTCAGGATGGGCGACCTCAATCTGAAGCCCTTTCTGGGTTACCTGCCGCAAGCGCTGCCGTTCAGGCTGCACCAGGGCCTGGCATCGGGCGAGCTCGATCTTGATTTCAGGATGCCTGCCGGTACCGCTCCCATCGTCGTGCTTCGCGGCAAGGTCGGACTGCGCAACGTCGAAGCCAGCGATCCGGCAGGCGCGCCCTTGCTTGCATGGAAGCGACTGGATGTGGCCCTTCGCGACAGCCAGCCGCTCAAACGCGCGTTGTCGTTCGGCACGATCGAACTGGACGCACCGACATTGCATGTCACCCGTGACGCCTCGGGGAATTTGAACCTGGCGCAGGTGTCGGGCCCCAGCCCGGTCGCGCCGCCTGCTGCAGAGGGCGCTGGATCGCAGTCGTCAGCCCCGGCTGTCGTGCCGGTTTCCCCCTGGAAGGTGCAGGTCGAGGCCTTGCACATCAGCGGCTGGCAGGTGCTCTGGACCGACTCCGGCCTGACGCCCGCCGCGGCGCTGGCGCTGAAGGACATCGATCTGAAGGCTGGCCCTGTCGACTACCCCTTCGCCACAGACGCCGCGATGCCCTTGAGCCTGATGGCCACGCTGGCAGCCGCGGGCGCAGATGCGCCTGCTCAAGGGCGCTTCTCGGTCGAAGGCCGTGTCAGCGACACGCGTGCGTTGCTCGACCTGCGGCTGGACGGGCTGACGCTCGATGCGCTCGCACCGTACCTCGCCGAATCCCTTCAACCGAAGGTCAGTGGCGTGGTCACTGCATCCGCTCAACTGACCTGGGCCGCAGGCAACCAGCCGAAGCTGCAGGTCGGGCGGGGAGAGCTCGTTCTCGACGGTCTGCGGGTGACCGAGCACGATGCCGCTGCTTCGCAGCGCAAGGCCGCGGCCGGGCCTGCGGCGATGTCGGTGAAGAAGCTGATCGTGCAGGGTGCCGATGTCGATCTGCAGGCGCACACGCTGAGCGTGGCGAGCCTGAAGATCCTGCAGCCTGCAGCCGCCGTGTCGCGCGACCAGGCCGGCCTCTGGAATGTGCAGCGCTGGCTCAAGCCCGCGGGCGCAACGAAGGCGGCGGTCGCCGCGCCAGCGGAATCCGCCGGGCCGCCCCCGGGTGCGGCATCGGCACCTGCGCAGGGCGAGTTGCCGTGGCGGATCGAGCTGGGAGACTTCTCAATCGATGGCGGGTCCCTGCGCCTGGACGATGCCTTCGTCGCCGGCCTTCCGGACACCGAGCCGGTCCGACTCCAGCTGGCGGCGCTGAAGTTCGGGGTGCAGAACCTGGCACTTTCCGGTGCCCGCACCACGGCCCCTGCCAGGATGCAGTTCAGCGCCCGGCTGCTTGACCCGCGCGAGGGTGATCAGACGTCGGTCAAGGCCGGCCTCGCCACCGCCGGTTCGCTGGACTGGCGAGGGCAGCTCGGCCTGCAGCCGTTGATGGTCCAGGGCAGCGCGAAGCTCGAGCGCTTTCCGCTGCAGGCCTTCGAGCCTTACGTTCGCGACCGCCTGCCCGTGAGCCTGATGCGGGCCGAGGCCGGCTTGAAGGCCGACATTTCGGTGAAGGACCTGCCTTCCGGGTGGGACGTCGGCGTCCGCGGCGATCTGTTGCTGGCCGACGTCCTGGTGAACAGCCGGCCGGCGGCGGGCACCCTGACCGGTCACGGCAGCACGGACGAGCTGCTCAGCTGGCAGTCATTCAGGCTGAACGGCGTGACGCTGGCACTCGCGCCGGGGCAGTCGCCGAGGGTCGCCATCGACGAGGCAGTGCTGGCGGATTTCTATTCGCGGCTCGTCATCACCGAGCAGGGGCGCTTCAACCTGCAGGACGTGGGACCTGCGGAGGCGGCGGCCGCCTCGGCGGAGGCCGGCGCGGCGGCGACGCCGCCTGCCGCGGTCGTCAGTTCCACGGCCCCACAGGCCTCGGTGCCTCAGGCGGCTTCCCGGGGTGCGGATCCAGCGTTCGAACTGAGCGTCGGCGCCACCCGGCTCGTCAACGGACGCATCGATTTCACCGACCGCTTCGTGCGTCCCAGCTACAGCGCCGACCTGACCCAGCTCAACGGAACGCTGGGCGCGTTCCGATCGGGGTCGCGCGAGATGGCGGCCCTCGAACTGCGCGGCCGTGCCGCGGGCACCGCGCTGCTCGACATCTCGGGACAGTTGAACCCGACCGCCGAGCCGCTGGCGCTGAACATCCGCGCCAGGGCGACGGACCTCGAACTGGCACCCCTGTCGCCGTATGCCGGCAAGTACGCCGGCTATGCGATCGAACGCGGCAAGCTCAGCATGGACGTCTCGTACGCAATCTCGGCCGACGGCAGGCTCGAGGCGAAGAACCAGATCGTCCTGAACCAGCTGACCTTCGGCGAACGCATCGAGAGCCCGTCGGCCACCAAGCTGCCCGTGCTGCTGGCGGTGGCGCTGCTGAAAGATCGCCACGGCGTGATCGACATCAATCTTCCGATCAGCGGTTCGCTCGATGATCCCCAGTTCAGCGTGGGAGGCATCATCTTCAAGGTCATCGTCAACCTGATCACCAAGGCGCTCACTGCGCCGTTTTCCCTGTTGTTCGGCGGCAGCAGTGAAGACCTGAGTCAGGTGGATTTCCAGCCCGGCGTCACTGCATTGACCGAGTCCGGTGCCTCTGCGCTCGACAAGGTTGCGCAGGCGCTGATCGACCGGCCGTCTCTGAAGATGACGGTGACCGGCGTGTCCGACCCGGCTGCCGAGCGCGCAGCCTTCGTGCAGGCCGCGCTCGATGCCCGGCTGATGCAGGAGTTGAAGAAGGAGGCCGCACGTGCCGGCGCCCCGGCCGTGGCGGCCAGTGCCACGGCGTCGCCCCAGGCCCCTGCCGGAGCCGAGCGGGAGCGGCTGCTGAAAGCCGTCTACCGTCAGACCGATATTCCTGACAAGCCGCGCAACCTGATCGGTCTGGCGAAGGACATTCCAGCTGCCGAGATGGAGTCGCTGCTCAAGTCGCGCATCGCCGTGTCCGACGAGGGGATGCGTGAACTTGCGCTGCAGCGCGGCCTCGTGGTGCGAGACGCGCTGATTGCCAAGGGATTGCCCAGCGAAAGGCTTTTCATCGCTTCGCCGAAAATGCGTGCGCAAGAGGCCAGCACCGAACCCTGGGTACCGAGTGCCCGGCTGTCGCTGACCAACAATTGATGACCTGAAAAAAACAGATCGAGACAACATGCCCATCCGAACCCGAACCACCTTGTCATTCAGCGTGCTGGCGATGGCCTGCTCCGCCCAGGCGCAATCGACCCCAGCGGCGCCCGCGTCGGTCGGACAGCTCGACACCATCGTCATCACGGGCCAGCGCACGCGCGAGCCGTCGTTCGACGTGCCAGCGGCCATCTCTGCCGTGACCCGCGACACCATTGAAAACGGGGGCCCCCAGGTCAACCTGTCGGAGGCGTTGAACCGCGTGCCCGGCATCTCGATACTGAACCGCAACAACTACTCGCAGGACCTGCAGATGTCGATCCGCGGCTTCGGTGCGCGCTCGACCTTCGGGATCCGCGGAGTCAAGGTGCTGGTCGACGGCATCCCGGCGACGATGCCGGACGGGCAGGGACAGGTCTCGAACATCTCGCTCAGCTCGGTGGGTCGCATCGAGGTGCTGCGCGGACCATTCGCCCAGTTGTACGGAAACGCCGCCGGCGGTGTGGTGCAGGTCTTCACCGAAGACGACGCGCTGGTGCCGACCGCCAGCGTCAGCGCCACCCTCGGACGCTTCGGCATGTGGAAGGTCGGTACCAAGCTCAGTACCAGCACGCCAGGTTACGGCCTGACGATCGATGCCTCCGAATTCCGCACCGACGGCTTTCGCGAACACAGCGAGGCGCGACGCCGGCAGTTCAATGCACGCTGGCAGAGCCAGCTGACCGATTCCACGCACGTGAGCGTGGTGCTCAACGCGCTGGACCAGCCGGTATCGCAGGATCCGCTGGGACTGAACGCCGCGCAGTTCCGCAGCCACAAGGCCGGCACCAATCCGTTCTACCTCGCTGCTCTGGCGCAGGATCCGCGCAAGGACGTGCACCAGGAGCAGTTGGGCACCGTCATCGATCATCGGCTGAACGAGAACACCGATCTGTCCGGGCGTCTCTACATCGGGTCGCGCAAGCTCGACAGCGCGCTCTCGGTGCCAATCTCGGCGCAGGGCTCGCCGACCTCCAGTGGCGGCATCGTCGCCTTCGATCGCACCTACGGCGGCGGTGCAGGCCAGATCGCGCATCGCGTCCCGCTGGGCGAGGGCCGGCAGCTGAAGTTGACGGCTGGTGTCGAGGTCGAGGCCTTCAGCGAGGACCGGCAGGGCTATGTCAATACGCTCGGTGAGCGTGGAGAAATCAAGCGAGACGAGAAGAACAAGGTCCACACCGAAGACTTCTACGCACAGGCCGCCTACGACATCACATCGCAGTGGACGGTGACCGCCGGTGCACGCCACAGCAAGGTCAAGTTCAAGTCGAAGGACCACTACATCGCCGCAGGCAACCCGGACGACAGCGGCAAGCTGGACTTCAGCGCGACCAACCCGGTGCTCGGCGTGGCGTGGAAGGTCACGCCCACGCTGAACGCCTACGCCAACATCGGCCGGGGCTTCGAGACGCCGACGTTCAACGAGCTGTCGTACCGTCCGGGTGGCCAGACCGGACTCAACACGGACCTGTCGGCATCCCGCAGCCGGCATGCCGAGATCGGTGCCAAGTGGAAGTACGCGAGTCGCCAGCGCCTCGATGTCGCGTTGTTCGACATACGGACCAAGGACGAGCTCGTCGTCGACACCAATACCGGCGGACGTTCCACCTTCAAGAACGCTGGGCACACCTCGCGGCGAGGCATCGAGCTGTCGCACGTCGGCTACATCACCGACGCCCTGCGCAGCACCGTCAGCCTGAGCGCCATGCGCGCACGGTTCGACGATCCTTTCATCAGCGGAGCCGGCGCGACGCCGAACGTGTTCTCGGGCAACCACCTGCCCGGCACGCCCGAACGCAACCTGTTTGCCGAACTGGTGTGGTCGCCGGCGAACGCCTGGGCCGGCTTCAGCGGGGGGGCCGAGGTGGTCCACACCGCCAAGCTGTATGTCAACGACACCAACACCGACGCGACTTCGTCGAGCACCGTGTTCAACCTGCGTGCGTCGTTCAAGCAGAAATTCGGCGGTTGGGAGTTCAGCGAAATGATCCGGGTCGACAACGTCACCGATCGCTACTACGCGGGCTCGGTGATCGTCAACGAAGGCAACAGCCGGTTCTTCGAACGCGCGTTGCCGCGCAACTGGACGGCGGGCATCACCGCGAAGTACGCACTGGAGTGACGCGGTAAGGACTTGCAGCCGCACCCCGGCACAGGGTCATCCTGGGAAGCGGCGCCACCATTCGGCGCCGCTTCCGATAATCGGGCGATTCAATCGAAGGGGTTCTCCATGGCGCTGGAAGTCATCACTCTGGGCGGCGGCTGTTTCTGGTGCACCGAAGCGGTCTTTGAACATGTCGATGGTGTGACTGCAGTCGAGTCGGGCTATTGCAACGGGCAAGTGGCCCGACCCACGTACGAGCAGGTCTGCACCGGCAGGACGGGCTGTGTCGAGGCGATCAAGGTCACCTTCGACAACGAACGGATCAGCCTGCGCGAGGTGCTCGAGATCTTCTTCGTGATCCACGACCCGACCACGCTGAACCGCCAGGGGGCTGACAGCGGCACGCAGTACCGCTCAGGCATCTACTTCCACGATCCCGAGCAGCAGCGAATCGCACGCGAGGTGATGGACGAGGTCGACCGGAAGGTGGGCGGAAAGCTCGTCACCGAACTGGTCGCGGTCGCCGACTACTCGCGCGCCGAGGAGTATCACCAGCACTACTACGCGCAGCATCCGGATCAGGGCTACTGCGCGATGGTCGCCGCACCGAAGATCGAGAAGTTCCGCAAGACCTTCGCGAGCCGGTTCAGGCAGGTGGCATGACGTCACGCAGGGCATGCATCCTGGCGCTGTGTTGCTGCGCCATCCTGATGCAGTCGATCGGGCTGCTGCACACCTATGTGCACCCACGGGGCACCCCGTCCCTTCATGCGCTGGACTGCGAGTCCGGTTCGGCGCAGCCGACCCCGCCGACCGCATGCCTTGAGCAACCTTCGCACGGGCTGACCGAGCGAGCGCCCGGCTCGCTGGCCGGGTCCGAATGGGTGCACGGGCTTTTTGCCGGACACGACAGCGCCAGTTCCGATTGCTCGCTGTTCGATCAGTTGACCCACGCCGATCTCCTGCACGATCTGCCGACCTTGTCGTTGGCCCATGCAGCGCCGAGGCATCCCGATGCCGTGCACGCGGCATGGCACCACGCCACTCAGGCGACGGGCTTCCTCGCCCGCGCTCCGCCAGCGATCGGCTGAACGGCGCTGCAGCGGTCCTCCTGCGGCCGCCCCGGCGCCTTCCTTCGGTTCACACCCGGCACGCCCCGGTCCGCCATGGACCCGGGCGCCATTTCGCTTTGTCGATCGCCTGATCGCGGGACGACCACGTCGCTCGCGCGCGATTCGCCTGTTCAGGATTTCACGCATCATGATTCAACGATTTCATCTTCGGCCCCGCGTGCTCGTGCGCGCACTGGGTCTGGTCTGTACCGTCGGGGCGCCAGTCGCCGGGCTGGCACAGGCCACAACGTCGGTGCCTGCCGTGCGCACGCTGGACACCGTCGTGATCACCGCCAACCCGCTGGGCAGTGCCCGGATCGCCGCCCCGGTCTCGGTGCTGTCGGGCGACGGCCTGGTGCTGCGTCGCGGCAGTTCGCTCGGAGAAACGCTCGACGGTATGCCTGGTGTTTCGTCCACCTACTTCGGCCCGAATGCCAGCCGGCCCGTCATTCGCGGCCTCGACGGCGATCGGGTGCGCATCCTGTCGAACGCGGGCGCTTCGCTCGATGCGTCGTCGCTGAGCTACGACCACGCGGTGCCCATCGATCCGCTGATCGTCGACCGGGTCGAGGTGCTGCGCGGGCCGGGGGCACTGTTCTACGGAGGCAGCGCGGTCGGTGGAGTCGTCAACGCGCTGGATAACCGCATTCCCCGCACGCCGCTCACCGGCCTGTCGGGTGCAGCCGAGGTGCGCCTCGGTGGCGCCGACCGGGAGCGGGGCGGGGCCGCCATCATCGAGACCGGCAATGGCCAGGTGGCGCTGCATGCCGATGTGTTCGGGCGCGACAGCTCGAATCTTCGGGTGCCGCGCTACACGCCCATCGAAGGTGGGGAGCGGCTCGATCGCAGCGGACGCGTTCGCAATTCGGCCAGTGAAACTCGCGGTGGCGCGCTCGGTGGTTCGGTTTTCTTCGGCGACGGATCCATCTCGGGGCGCGCCGGTCTGGCCGTCGACACGTACGACAGCGATTACGGCGTGACGGCAGAGCCTGATGTCACGATCAAGATGAAGCGTGATCACGTCGGCTTCGCCAGTGAGCTCAAGGGCCTGGGAGGTCCGATTCGAGTGCTTCGTGTCAATGCCAACTACGCGGACTATCAGCACAAGGAAATCGAGGGCTCCGGCGAAGTCGGCACGGTGTTCAGCAGCGAGGGCCACGACTTCCGGATCGAGGCCGAGCACGCGCCGATCGGTACGCTGCGAGGCGTCATCGGGGTGCAGCACGAGGATTTCGATTTCTCGGCGCTTGGCGAGGAAGCCTTCGTGCCCGGGACCCGGACCCGCAAGACCGGCCTCTTCGCACTGGAAGAGCTGCCATGGTCCGGCGGCACGTTGTCGGCAGGGTTTCGGGTGGAGCGTGCCCACGTCGATTCGAACGGCGATTCGGCTGGTGCCGAGCCGAAGTTCGGCGCGTCGGTCGAGCGCAGCTTCACGCTGCGCAGCCTGTCGCTCTCCAATGTCTATCCGCTGTCATCGAACTGGTCGCTGTCCGGAACGTTGAGTTCGACCGAGCGTGCGCCGACCTACTTCGAGCTCTACGCCAACGGGGTGCATGCCGCGACCGGCGCCTACGAACAGGGCAGTACCACATTGCCGAAGGAGCGCGGGACCAACATCGATGTGGCGCTGGAGTGGAAGACCGAAGTCGACCGGCTGCGTGTGGGCGTGTTCAACACGCGGTTCTCGCGCTTCATCTCGCTCGATGCGAGTGGCACGCAGGTCGACGAATCAGGGGTGCCGGCTGCCGACGGCGCGACGGACGGTGTGCCGCTTTACCGCTTCAGTGCGGTGCGAGCCCGCTTGCACGGGGTCGAGATCGAAGGGCGCAAGCGGCTCGCCGATCTGCCGTGGACGCTGGATGCGACCACCCGGTTCGACGCGACCCGTGCCACCAATCGCAGCACGGGCGAGCCGTTGCCGCGCGTCTCGCCATGGCGGTTGAATCTCGGGCTCGATGCAGCTCGCGGGGACTGGGCTGCGCGCGTCGAGGTTGATCACACGGCGCGCCAGGGACGGGTGCCCGACACCGATTCGCCGACGGACAGCTACACGATCGTCAATCTGTCGCTGTCGCAGCGCTTCAGCCTGGATCAGGCCGATGCGCTCTGGTTCGTCAAGTTGACCAACCTGGGCGACGAGCTGGCCTACAGCGCATCGTCGATCCAGACGATCCGTGGCCTGTCTCCACTGCCGGGTCGGGCAGTGAAGGTCGGGTTGCGCGTGACGTTCTGACCCGTTCGTGCGGGATCAGGGGGCCAGCCGCTCCCTGATCCACGCGCCGCCGTCGAGCCGGTAGCGCAGTCGGTCGTGCAGCCGCGATGGGCGGCCCTGCCAGAACTCCCAGAAATCGGGTACCAGCCGGAATCCGCCCCAGTGCGGCGGGCGAGGCGGGTGCAGCAGGTAACGTGCGGCGTACTTCGCGGCGTTGGCCACCAGCAAGGCACGCGACGGGATCACCTCGCTTTGCGGCGAGGCCCAGGCCCCGATGCGGGAGTCGAGCGGTCGCGAGGCGAAATACGCATCCGATTCGGCGGCATCGACCTTCTCGACGCGGCCTTCGATGCGCACCACGCGTTCCAGTTCGACCCAGTGGAACTGCAGGGCTGCCTGTGGATGCGCTGCCAGTTCCCGTCCCTTGCGGCTCTCGTAGTTGGTGTACCAGACGATGCCACGCGAATCGCAGCCCTTGATCAGCACCACGCGCGTCGAGGGCCGCCCCTCGGGTCCGACCGTGGCGACCGTCATCGCGTTGGGCTCCGGCAGCTCGGCGTTCAATGCCTGCTGCAGCCAGCCCTCGAACTGCAGCAGCGGATCGGCATGCGACGCGCTCTCGTCGAGTTCGGCGCGCTCGTAGCTCTTGCGGAGGTCGGCGATGTTGGTCATCGATCAAGTATAGAAAGCACTCGCCGGAGCATTCATGTCACTGATGGATACAGTTTTCTTCTGCGGGGAAGGACTTAAGTGATGGCCCTCTGGCGCGAAACCGGCCGCGCTTCCATCCTGCACCCAACTTGAGAAGAACAAGAGGGAAGTGCGCATGAGTTCCGGGCCTGTGATCATCGTTCTGGCAGCGGGCCTGGGCTCGAGGTTCCAGGATGCCGGGCCCAAGCTCAGTCAGCCGCTGGGCGTCACCAGTGTGCTGGGCGCGACGCTGGCGCAGGCACAGGCCAGCCAGCTGCCGGTGGTCGTGGTGACCACCGAAGCGCTGGTCGATGAAGCCGCACGGCATGTGGCAAGGCAGGACATCGTGGTGCTCGAAGCCGCTTCGGCGCGTCCCGTCCAGGGTCGGGGCGATCTGCGCGCGATGAACGCGCGGCTCGGCATGGGGGCCTCGATTGCTGCGGGGGTGTCGGTGAGCTCGAATGCGAGCGGGTGGCTGATCCTGCCGGGCGACATGCCGATGCTGCAGTTCTCCACCCTGCAGCGGGTCGCCGCTGCGCTTCGGGATCATGCGGTCGCCTATGCGCAGCACCTCGGGCGCCGCGGTCATCCGGTGGGCTTCAGCGGGGAGCTCTACTCCGAATTGATCCAGCTCCAGGGCGATGATGGCGCCCGGCGCCTGGTGTCGCGCTACCCGGCGGCGGCCATCGAGGTCGATGATCCGGGCGTGCTGGTCGACGTGGACACGGTGGCCGATCTGGCGCAGGTGCGCGCCTTGTGGGCGCGGGCGGCGCTCGCGGCAGGCTGAGGGCACTTTCCCGCGCGAAAGGCGCCGGCCGGCGCCATGCTGGCGCGGTTGATGCAAGCGGCTGCGACACTGTGAGTCGCGGCGACCCTGCCGCAGCCTGGAGAGAGCCGAGCATGCCGATGAATCCCGCCGTCGTCCGGGTCACCCAGCGCATCAGTGAGCGCAGCGCACCCACCCGGAAGGCCTATCTCGCCCGTGTCGCCAGCGCCGGCCAGCGCCCGCGCGGCTCCGAGCGCATGGGTTGCGCCAATGTGGCGCACGCATTCGCCGCGTTGCCGATCAACGACAAGCTGCGCGTGGTCACGGAGCGCGCACCGCACATTGGCGTGGTCACGGCCTACAACGACATGCTGTCGGCCCACCAGCCCTACGAAGGCTTCCCGGCCGTGATCCGCGACGAGGCCCATCGGCTTGGCGCCACGGTGCAGGTGGCCGGCGGCGTGCCCGCGATGTGCGATGGCGTGACGCAGGGGATGCCCGGCATGGAGCTGAGCCTGTTCTCGCGCGACACCATCGCGATGGGAACCGCGGTCGCGCTGACCCACGATGTGTTCGATGCCGCGCTGTTGCTGGGCGTCTGCGACAAGATCGTGCCGGGGCTGCTGATCGGCGCGCTGCACTTCGGCCACCTGCCGTGCGTGTTCGTTCCGGCCGGTCCGATGAGCACCGGGCTCAGCAACAACGCCAAGGGCAAGGTCCGCGAGCAATACGCTCAGGGCCTGGTGGGTCGCGACGAGCTGCTGCAGGCCGAGTCGGCTGCGTACCACGGCGCCGGCACCTGCACCTTCTATGGCACCGCCAACAGCAACCAGATGCTGCTGGAGGCGATGGGACTGCACGTTCCGGGTGCAGCCTTCGTGCATCCGCACGCAGAACTGCGCGAGACCCTGACGCGCGATGCGGTGCGCAGCGTGCTGGGCCTGGTCAAGGCGCGGCGCTACATGCCGATCGGACAACTGGTCGACGAGCGTGTGATCGTCAACGCGATGGTGGCGCTGCTGGCCACCGGAGGGTCGACCAACCACCTGATCCACTGGGTGGCCGTGGCGCGTGCCGCGGGCATCCTGATCGACTGGACCGATTTTTCCGAGCTGTCCCATGCCACGCCGCTGCTGGCGCGCGTGTACCCGAACGGCAGCGCGGACGTGAACCAGTTCCAGGCGGCGGGCGGTCCGGGCTACGTGATCCGGGAGCTGATCGATGCCGGGCTGATGCATGCCGACGTGGCGACGGTGTCCGATGGCGGCCTGCGGGACTACACGCGCATTCCGGAGCGCACCGAAGCCGCCGCGCTGGCGTGGCGCGACCTGCCGCCGGCGCGCACGGCACAACACGACGACGACATCGTTCGCCCGGCTGCCGCACCGTTCAGCGATCACGGCGGGCTGGCGCTGCTCATCGGAAACCTGGGCCGGGCGGTCATCAAGACCTCGGCGGTACCGGCAGACCGGCACGCCATCGAGGCGCCGGCCATCGTGTTCGACACGCAGGAGGCGCTGCAGACGGCGTTCAAGGCTGGCGAACTGGATCGCGACTTCGTTGCGGTGGTGCGTTTCCAGGGCCCGCGTGCCAACGGCATGCCCGAACTGCACAAGCTGACGCCGCCGCTGGCCGTTCTGCAGGGCAAGGGGTTCAAGGTGGCGCTGGTCACCGACGGTCGCATGAGTGGCGCGTCGGGCAAGGTGCCGGCCGCCATCCACGTCAGTCCCGAGGTGCTGGCCGGAGGGCCGCTCGGCAAGGTGCGCACCGGCGACCTGATCCGGCTCGACTCCAATGCCGGCACGCTGGAGGCGCTGGTCGACGCGGCCACCTGGGCTGCGCGCAGCCAGGCCGAGTTGTCGGCCGAGCAGGCCGAGGTGAATGCCCACGGTCTCGGACGGGAACTGTTCGGCGGCATGCGGCGGAGCGTGCTGACCGCCGAAGAGGGTGCGATCACCTGGCTTTGAGTGCCACAGTTGCCGACCCGTACGAGAACATTCCATCCAAGAGGTTTCATCGATGCAAGCGCTCGAACTCGCCGCCTTCGGCCCGGTCATCCCGGTCATCGTCATCCATCGGTTCGAGGACGCCGTGCCCCTGGCGCAGGCCCTGGTCGATGGCGGCGTGCGCGTGCTGGAGGTGACGCTGCGCACGCCGGTTGCGCTGAAATGCATGGAAGCCATCGTCCGCGCGGTGCCCGGCGCGATCGTCGGGGCCGGCACGGTGCGCTGCGTGGCCGATGTCAGGGCAGCGAAGGATGCCGGCTGCCAGTTCGCTGTCAGCCCCGGTTACCTGAGCAGCATCGGTCAGGTCTGCCGCGAGATCGACCTGCCGTTGCTGCCCGGCGTGGCGACCTCCAGCGAGGTCATGCAGGCCAATGCCGACGGCTACGACTTCCTGAAGTTCTTCCCGGCCACCGCGGCAGGAGGCATTCCGCTGCTGAAGGCCTTCGCCGGCCCTTTTGCCGACGTGGCGTTCTGCCCGACGGGCGGTATCACGCTCGAATCGGCACCGCAGTTTCTCGCGCTGCCCAACGTCAAGGTGTGTGGCGGCTCGTGGCTGACGCCGCCCGATGCCGTGGCGTCCGGCGACTGGGCGCGCATCACGCGGCTGGCCGTGGAGGCCTCGGCTCTGCGTGGTGCGTGACGCTGCCAAAGCGCCTCGGGCTCAGTCGCGGCGCTCGATCAGTTCGATCTTGTAGCCGTCCGGATCGGTCACGAAGGCGATGACGGTGGAACCACCGGCGACCGGACCGGCTTCGCGCGTCACCGCGCCGCCGCCAGTCCTGATCCGGGCGCAGGCTTCATGAGCGTCGGGCACGGCGATCGCGATGTGGCCGTAGGCCGTGCCGAGTTCGTAATGGTCGACGCCGTGGTTGTAGGTCAGTTCGATCTCGGCGTGCTCGGGATTCGATCCGTAGCCCACGAAGGCCAGGCTGTACTTCTGCTCGGGCCGTTCGGTGGTTCGCAACAGGGTCATGCCCATCACGCGGGTGTAGAAGTCGATCGATCGTTGCAGGTTGCCGACGCGCAGCATGGTGTGAAGCAGTCTCATCTGGGGTTCCGGTTCAGGGTGGGTTGTCGTTGGTCCAGAGCGTAGCGCCACAACCGTCGCGACAATGCGCTGGTGTTTCTCTGCCGGCGGCCGTCTTGCCGCGATGCCCGATGACCCGCCTCGCACCCCGAACCCTGAGCCTCGGCCTCGTGCTGCTCGCCGCCGGCGGTTGCTTCGCGCTGACGATGGGTGTGCGCCAGTCGATGGGACTGTTTCTCGGCCCGATCAACACCCACACCGGTCTCGGGTTGGCCAGCATCAGCCTGGCGTTCGCCTTCGGGCAGCTCTGGTGGGGCCTGACACAACCGTTCGCCGGCATGGTCGCCGACCGGATCGGCGCAGGACGCGTCATCGTCTGCGGCGTGCTCATGGTGGCGGTGGGCACCGCGTTGATTCCGCACATGAGCAGTGCAGCCGGGCTGGTCTTCGCGATCGGTGTGCTTGCAGCCGGCGGCGCTGGTATAGCGGGCCCTTCCGTGCTGATGGCCGCAGCGACACGGCTGATTTCGCCTGCTCAGCGGGGCATGGCAACGGGCATCGTCAACGCCGGTGGCTCCTTCGGGCAATTCGTCTTCGCCCCGCTGGCGCAGGGTGTCACCGTGGTGGCGGGGTGGATGAGTTCACTGCATGTGCTGGGCGCGCTGACGCTGCTGGCGCTGCCTGCAGCCTGGCTGTTGCGGGGCAACGCACTGCACCTGGCCGCGCCGGCGCCGGGTCAGCAGGTGGCAGAGACCACCCGGCAGGCGCTGTCTCGAGCGCTGGGCGATCGCAGCTTCCGCCTGCTGTGCGCCGGCTTCTTCGTGTGCGGGTTTCACGTCGCGTTTCTCTCGACACACCTGCCAGGCGTGGTGGCGTCCTGTCAGTTGTCGCCGACAGTGGGTGCCTGGGCGCTGGGCACCGTCGGGTTGTTCAACATCATTGGCAGCATTGGCATCGGCTGGCTGATGTCGTACCGCGCCGGATACTGGCGGCTGAAGACCTTGCTGACCTGGATCTACGCCGCGCGCGCAGTGGCGGTTCTGGTGTTCCTGCTTTCGCCGAAGACCGAAGCCGTGATGCTGGTCTTCGCTGCCGTGATGGGCCTGACCTACCTGTCGACCGTACCGCCGACAGTCGGACTGGTCGCCAAGTTCTTTGGCCCGTCGCACATGGCGACCCTCTATGGCGTGGCGATCCTGGTCCATCAGATCGGCGCGTTCTTCGGCGCCTACCTCGGCGGCAAGGCGTTCGAGTGGACCGGCAGCTACGACTGGATGTGGTACGCCGACATCGTGCTCGCCGTGGGCGCGGCGCTGGTGAACCTGCCGATCCGCGAGGCCCGTTCGGTGCCTCTGGGCGCGCAACCGGGGTGAATCCCTCCCCCTTGAACGAAGGGGGAACAGAGCAGACATCGCGAATTCTCGCTAGGCTTGATCACCCTGTGTATCGCAGCGCGCTGTCAAGAGACAACTCGAACGGTAGCGACATGAAGATTCAATCCAAATTCAAAGCAGACGCCCGTTGTGCCGTTGCCGTGGCACTGGCCGCTGGCTTTTCCGTGTCCGCCTGGGCGGGCGATGACGACTCCGAGCGGTCTTCCTGTGCAGGATTGCCCACCCACGCGCAGCTCAAGACCGAGTTGACGAAGGCGCGCAATGCGTCGAACGGCGGGTTCAACCTCGACATGTGGGGCACGGTCGTCAATCGCGACGGCGTGGTCTGCGCTGTCGCATACACCGGTGCCAATCGGGGATCGCAGTGGCCCGGCAGCCGTGCCATCTCGGCGCAGAAGGCCAACACCGCCAACGCGTTCAGCCTGCCTGGACTCGCGCTGGCGACCGCCAACCTTTACTCGGCCGTCCAGCCCGGCGGCAGCCTCTTCGGCCTGCAGGAAAGCAATCCGGTCGACACCGACAACGCCTACAAGGGCCCTGCCCAGAACTGGGGTGCGCCGAACGACCCGATGGTCGGCAAGCGCGTCGGCGGCATCAATGTCTTCGGTGGCGGTCTGGCGCTCTACAACGCAAGCAAGCAGCTCGTGGGCGCGATCGGTGTGTCGGGTGACAGCTCATGTGCCGACCATGCCATCGCGTGGCGTGCACGCAGCACACTGTCGCTCGACTACGTGCCGGGTGGTGTCGGCCCGGGCGGCGTCGATCAGCTCAGCTACAGCGGACCATGGTCTCAGCCTCACTGTGTGCCAGGAGGCGCCGTCGCCGAGGATGCCGTGGTGTTGGGTCTGCCAGCGACACGCAAATAACGAATGACTCCACCGGCGTGACGAGCCTTGGATGGTTCGTCAGCCGACGTGTTGCGCCCCGGTTGCCTGACGTGCCATCGGGGCGCGTTTTTTTGGGGCTTGAATTTGCTTCCGCTGGTCGCGCGCGACCGGTCACTGAGCTTGCGAGTGCTTCTTGGTGACGCTCAGCGTGTCTCCATCAACCGTCACCTGGGTGCCGACTGCCATCGACTGGGACCGACGGAAGGTCCGCGTGGTGCCGTCGTCCATGCGCACCTTGACGTTGAAGTGGGTCTCGCTGCGCACCTGCTTCTCGACTTCGTGGCCGGCGACACCGCCGCCCACCGCACCCAGCACGGTCATGGCGGTCTTTCCGCTGCCGCTGCCGAACTGATTGCCCACCACCCCGCCAAGCACGCCGCCCGTCACGGCTCCGATCCCGGTGCCCTGTCCCTTCTGCTTGACGGCTGTCACCGATTCGACGATGCCGCAGTTCGGGCACGTGGAGCTGGCAGGCTGCGCCGCATTCGCCTCTGCGAGCATCGGCGAACCCTGGGCTGGAGGGCTGGAATCAACCGTGCGCGTGATCAACGCACCAGCCAACCCGGCCGTGACCAGACACAGCAGGCCACCGCCGATCCAGACGGCGCGCGGCACCGATCCGGAGGAGGTCGTCTGGGAGGGGACGTTTTGATGGGCCGAGTTCATGTGGCAGTCCTTTTCAAGGTCTTTCGAGAATCGTAAGGCAGCCAGTGCAGGCTGCAAGCTGCATTTGTTCACGACCGCGAGGCTTTCGCCGCCGGGGAGTGGCGGTTTTTGATCCCGCTCAACCAGGGCCTGCGGCGGTCTGTCGATGCGCGAGTCGGCTGCGGGTCATCGTTTTGCGTCCATCCACACCCCGAGGCCCTGCGCGTTGAGTTCGATGTCCATCTCGAGCATGTCGAGGATCTGCTTTCGCTGCAGCTGGCATTCGAGCTGTGCCACGCGCTGCAGGTAGAGCGCGCTCAGCCCGTCTCGCAGGAAGGCGTGGCGTTCCCGGGCGGGCAGGCCCAGGCCGGCAGCCTGCCCGCACAGAGCCACCACCTCGTCGAGCTGCTCGAGCAGCTCGCGGCCCAGTTGCTGGACATCGCTCGGGTTCTCCGAACCGATGACCGGCACCCGACCGTAATGGGTCAGGTACATGCAGGCTGGCACCTCCGCCAGCAGGCGCTCGACCGAGGTGCGCAAGGCTGCGGGGTCGAACTGCACCGGGGTCGTGGTCGGTAGCAGCCAGATCCCGGCGGACGTGTCGAACTCCCGGTACGACAGGCCGAAGGTGTCACCGGTGAAGAAGCCCCGGGAGCGTTCATCCCAGATGCAGTGGTGATGACGCGCATGGCCCGGCGTGTCGAGAAACCGCAATGGCCGTCCTGCCAGTCGGATCACCAGGCCGTCGCTGCTTTCCGTCACGCGGTCGGCGGCCACCGGGACCACCGTGCCGTAGGCACGCTGCACCTCTGCCTCGCCGTAGACCGCTCTTGCTCCTGCCAGCAGCGCATCCGGGCTGATCAGGTGCCGCGCGCCGCGCGGGTGCACGACGAGCCGTGCTGAAGGCAATGCCGCCATCAGCGCGCCGGCACCTCCGGCATGGTCAAGATGCACATGGGTCGGAATCACCCAATCGACCGCGTCGCGCGGCACGCCGGTGGCGTCGAGCGCTGCCAGCAGCCGTGGTACCGAGTGGCTGGTTCCGCAGTCGATGAACGCTGCGCGACCCTGTTCGACGATGAGGTAGGCCGCGTCGAAATTCGGGCGCTGGTAGCCGGTGTCGACGGCCCAGATGCCCTGACCGAGCGGGGTGGAGAATGGGTAGATTGGTTCCATCGCGCTGGCTCACGGATGCGGGGTAGAGAGTGTAGGTTTGCCGACTTCGCCGCTGCGCAGCCGGATCAGGAGTACCGCCATGCCCGCATACGCTCCCGTGTTGCCAACCGGAGTCCTGTTGTCTCTTCGGGCCCCGCATCCGCTGGCGAAGACTCGCTGCCGCCTGCCGGCGACGCTCGCGCCCATCATCCTCGCGCTGCTGGCTGGCTGTTCAGCCTATTCACCCTCGGCTTTGCGGCCCGGAGCGACATTGGCCGAGGTGGTTTCGGTGATGGGGCCGCCGACAGGCTCGGTGCAGGCACCTCGGCGGCTCGAGTTCGCGCGCGGCCCTTATGGCAAGCACACCTACATGGCCGATTTCGATGCCGATGGCAGACTCCTTTCCTGGGAGCAGGTGCTCACCGAGAACAACTTCTTCCAGGTGCAGATCGGCGAAACGAAGGAAGCTGTCGTCGAGCGGCTGGGCCGCCCGTCGTCGACCTTTCCGATCGGCCGACAGCGCATCGTCGTCTGGAACTATCGTTACGAAACCCCGTTCTGCCAATGGTTCCAGGTGTCCATCGGCACGGCGCCCGCGAGCCTGGGGCGGGTCACCGACGTCGGCTTCGGGCCCGACCCCATGTGCACATCGCGTGAATGAACCTCGACCACTCTCGACCATGACCATCATCCTGTACGGCATCCCGAACTGCGACACCGTGAAGAAGGCGCGTGTCTGGCTGCAGGCGCAAGGCCTCGAATTCACTTTCCATGATTTCAAGAAGCAGGGCGTGCCGTTGCCGCGGCTCGACGCCTGGCTGGAGTCGGTCGGCTGGGAGTCGCTGCTCAATCGCAAGGGGTCCACCTGGCGCAAGCTGGACCCCGCAAAGCAGGATGCCGTGCAGGACGCCGCCAGCGCCCGGGCGCTCATGGTGGCGCAGGCCAGCATCATCAAGCGCCCGGTGGTCGAGTACTCGGGCGGCCTGCTGGTCGGGTTCGACCCACAGGAATGGGGCCGGGCGCTCGCCTGAATCGCGCCGAGACTGTTCGGGCGCTGTGCTGTGCTGTGCTGTGCTGTGCTGTGCTGTGCTGTGCTGTGCCCGTCAGGCCGTCAGCAACTGCCGCAGCACGAAGGGCAGGATGCCGCCATGCTGGTAGTAGTCGACCTCGATCGGCGTGTCGATGCGCAGGGTCAGTGGTACACGCCGCTTGCGGCCATCGGCCGACGTGATCACCAGCGTCGCGTCCTGCTGCGGTTGAATGTGTGCCGCAAGTTCGATGTCGAACAGCTCGTTGCCGCGGATGCCCAGCGATTGCCAGCTGTCGGTGCCCTTGAACTGCAGCGGCAGCACGCCCATGCCGACCAGGTTGCTTCGGTGAATGCGCTCGAAGCTGCGCGCCACCACCGCCTTGATCCCCAGCAGCGCCGTGCCCTTCGCCGCCCAGTCGCGCGACGAACCGGTGCCGTACTCCTCGCCGGCGAATATCAGCGTGGGCGTGCCCGCTGCCATGTACGTCATCGCGGCGTCGTAGATGAACGCCTTCTCGCCGGAGGGTTGCAGCAAGGTGACGCCTCCTTCCTCGCGCGATCCGTCCGCGCCAGCTGGAATCATCAGATTCTTGATGCGCACGTTGGCGAACGTGCCTCGCACCATCACGTCGTGGTGGCCGCGGCGTGATCCGTAGCTGTTGAAGTCGGCCTTCAGCACGTGGTGCCCTGCGAGCCAGGCACCCGCCGGTGAGTCTTCCTTGATCGAGCCGGCCGGCGAGATGTGGTCGGTGGTGATCGAGTCGCCGAACAGTGCCATCGCGCGCGCCTCGGTGATGCCCGCCGCTGCCTGCGCAGGCTGCATCGTGAAGCCGTCGAAGAAGGGGGGGCGGGCGATGTAGGTCGAGGTCGGCCAGTCGTAGACCTGGCCGGTCGCGCCATCGACCTTTCCCCACAGCTTTCCGGGGTCGGATGCCACCTTCGCGTAGTTCTTCCTGAAGGCCTTGCCTCGCATGGCGTACTTCATCAGCGCTTGGATCTCGTCGCTGGTCGGCCAGATGTCACCGAGGTAGATGTCGAGGTCCTTCCTGCCCTTGCCCAGCGGTTCGGTCATCAGATCCTTCAGCACCGTACCGGCGATGGCGTAGGCCACCACCAGCGGCGGCGAAGCCAGGAAATTGGCCTTCAGGTTCGGGTGGATGCGCGCCTCGAAATTGCGGTTGCCCGACAGCACCGCCGCGCACACCAGGTTGTTCTCGGTGATCACGTCGTTGAACTCAGGTCGCAGATCGCCGGCGTTCCCGATGCAGGTCGTGCAGCCATAGCCAGCCAGATAGAAGCCGAGCTTTTCCAGGTAGGGCAGCAGCCCGGCCTTCTCCAGGTACTCGGTCACGATGCGCGAACCGGGTGCGAGCGAGGTCTTGATGTGCGGCTGCACCTTCAGCCCGGCCTCGACCGCCTTCTTCGCCAGCAGGCCCGCTGCCAGCAGAACGCTCGGGTTCGAGGTGTTGGTGCAGGAGGTGATGGCCGCGATCAGCACGTCGCCGTTGCCGATCGAGATGTCCCCATCCACCGGGTGCGCCGGTTCTGATTCGGACAGCGATGCTTCGAGCGTGGAGCGGTTCCCGACCATCTCGACGACATCGCGGGCCGCCCCGGGAATCAAGGCCGGTGCCGTGGCCGGAGTACCGCGGGCGGCGTTGCTGGAGCGCGCCAGGTGCCGGAAGTAAAGGCTCCCTGCCGGCTGGTTGAATCCGTTCTGAGTCGGGGGCTGGCTGTACAGCGAACTGAACTGGGCCTTCACGTTGCCGAGTTCGATGCGGTCCTGCGGCCGCTTCGGACCGGCGAGGCTCGGTGCCACGCGGCCCAGGTCGAGTGTCACCACCGCGCTGTAGTCGATGTCACCACGCTTCGGAACGCCGAAGAGCTTCTGCGCACGGAAGTAGGCCTCGAAAGCCTCGATTTCCCGCTTCGTGCGGCCGGTTCCCCTGAAATAGTCGATGGTCTTTTCGTCGACCGGAAAGAAGCCCATCGTCGCGCCGTACTCCGGCGCCATGTTGGCGATCGTCGCGCGGTCAGGCAGATCCAGGCTGGCCGTTCCCTCGCCGAAGAACTCGACGAATTTCCCGACCACCTTGGCCTGGCGCAGGATCTCCGTCACCGTCAGCACCAGGTCGGTTGCGGTGACCCCTTCGCGCAGCCGGCCGGTCAGTTCGAAGCCGACCACATCGGGCGTCAGGAAATACACAGGCTGGCCCAGCATGCCGGCCTCGGCCTCGATGCCGCCAACGCCCCAGCCGACCACGCCGATCCCATTGATCATGGTCGTGTGGCTGTCGGTGCCGACCAGCGAGTCGGGGTAATAGACGCCCGCGTTCGGCTGGCCCTTCGGTGTCTTGTGCACGCCGCGCGCCAGGTACTCGAGGTTGACCTGGTGGACGATGCCGAAGCCCGGCGGCACGACGCCGAACGTGTTGAATGCCTGCATGCCCCACTTCATGAACTCGTAGCGCTCGCGGTTGCGCTGGAACTCGAGCCGCATGTTCAGGTCGAGCGCCTTCCTGTTGCCGTAGTGATCGATCATCACGCTGTGATCGACGACCAGGTCGACCGGCACCAGCGGCTCGATGGTCTTTGGGTCCTTGCCCATCGCCGCGGCGACATTGCGCATGGCGGCCAGATCGGCCAGCAGCGGCACCCCGGTGAAGTCCTGCAGAACCACGCGAGCGACGACGAATGGGATCTCGTCGGTTCGGCCTGCGTTGGGCTTCCAGGCCGCGAGCCGCTCGACGTGCTCGGGTGTCACCTTCCTGCCGTCGCAGTTGCGCAGCACGCTTTCCAGCACGATGCGCAGCGACACCGGCAGCCGCGCGACGTTCGGGATGATCTTCGCCAGTGCGGGCAGCGAGTAGTAGCCACCCTCGATGCCGCTGTCGGTGACGAAGGTCTTCAGAGTCTTCGCGAAGGCGTGCTTCGTCGCGAAGGGCGACTTGCTTCTGGCGGTCGAACGATTCATGGCGGCTCCCCGGGGGTGATGCGAACCATTGTGGACGGGTGGTATGTTGCAGTCCATGGACCCGTTCAGCTTCTTCTGGCATGACTATGAAACCTTCGGCGTGGTGCCGCGCCGCGACCGTCCGGCGCAGTTCGCCGGTGTTCGCACCGATGCCGATCTCCAGGAGATCGACGAGCCCGTCACGCTGTACTGCCAGCCCCCGCTCGACTGCCTGCCGGACCCCGAGAGCTGCCTGCTGACCGGCATCACGCCGCAGATCTGCGCCGAGCGCGGCGTGCCCGAGCACGCATTTGCCGCGGCGATCGAGGCGCAGCTCGCCAGGCCCGGCACCGTGGGGGTCGGATACAACTCGATCCGCTTCGACGACGAGGTCACACGCTTCCTGTTCTGGCGCAACCTGATCGATCCGTACGCTCGCGAATGGCAGAACCAGTGCGGGCGCTGGGACCTCCTGGACGTGGTGCGCTGCGCCTACGCCTTGCGGCCGGATGGCATCGCCTGGCCCCGGCATGACGACGGCCGGCCGTCGTTCAAGCTCGAACACCTGACTGCGGCCAACGGCCTGGCGCACGAGGCCGCGCACGACGCGCTGTCCGATGTGCGCGCCACCATCGCGCTCGCCCGACTCCTGAAGGACCGGCAGCCGAAACTGTGGGACTTCTGCCTGCGGCTGCGCAAGAAGGACGCGGTCATCGAGGAGATGGCCAGCGCCCAGAACCACGGCAGGCCGTTCCTGCACGTGTCCGGCATGTACCCGCCCGACCGCGGTTGCATCGCGCTGGTGTGGCCTCTGGCGCCCCATCCGACGAACAAGAACGAGGTCATCGTCTGGGACCTGGCAGAAGATCCGGGCGTGCTTCGTGCGCTGGATGCCGACGCCATTCGCCAGCGGATGTTTTCCCGAGCCGATGCGCTGCCGGAGGGCGTGACGCGACTGCCGATCAAGACCATCCACCTCAACAAGTCGCCGGTGGTCATCGCCAACCTGAAGACGCTCAGCGCCGAGATGGCCACGCGCTGGGGCGTCGATGTGGTCCAGGCGTGCAGGCACGCTGAGGTCGCGGCCCATCAGGCGCCCTTGCTCGCCGGGCTGTGGCCAGATGTGTTCGAACGTCCGGCGACCACAGGGACACCCGATGTCGATGAAGACCTTTACGGGGGGTTCGTCGGCAATGACGATCGGCGCCTGTTGCAACGGCTGCGCGCACTCGATCCGCAGGCTCTTGCCGGGCAGCGCCCCGTGTTTGCCGACGATCGACTCGGTGAGCTGCTGTTCCGCTACCGCGCGCGCAACTTCCCGGACACCCTGAGCGGCGCCGAAGCCCAGCAGTGGCTCGAACTCCGCCTGCGCCGCCTGCACGGCGGTGAGGGGGGCGGCTTGACGCTGGAAGCGTTCTTCGAGCGCATCGATCAACTGAGCAGCCAGTTCGAGGACAGCGGCGATGAGCGCGCCCAGGACATCCTCGGTGCGCTGGTGGATCACGCCACCGAGATTGCGCCCGAGCTGCCTTGATGCGCGAAAAGGTGCGTCAGGCACTGATGAGGTGCGGCTCGACGATTTGAGGCGGCTGGGGCTGCTGAATTTGCGGCTGATTGGTGCAATTGTCCGCACCAATCAGGGAATAAATCTTGCTTCATTGGTGCGTTTTTTGGTTTGTCGGTGCATTTCGCACCGATGCACAGCACCCGTTGGAGTTCACCTTGGATCAGGTCAAGCAGGGCACAGACGCATTCTTCATCTTGTTGGGCGCCATCATGGTGCTGGCGATGCACGCGGGGTTCGCATTCCTCGAACTCGGCACCGTGCGCAAGAAGAACCAGGTCAATGCGCTGGTCAAGATCCTGGTCGACTTCTCGGTGTCGACCGTGATGTACTTCTTCATCGGCTACACCGTGGCGTACGGCATCGGCTTCCTGGGCAGTGCCGAGACGCTGATGGAGAAGAATGGCTTCGAGCTGGTTCGCTTCTTCTTCCTGCTGACCTTTGCTGCTGCCATTCCGGCCATCGTGTCGGGCGGCATCGCCGAGCGGGCGCGATTCGGGCCGCAACTGATCGCCACGGCGTTGCTGGTGGGTGCGGCCTATCCTCTGCTGGAAGGGGTGGTCTGGGGCGGCAAGTTCGGACTGCAGGGCCAGATCAAGGCGCTGACCGGCGCTGAGTTCCACGACTTCGCCGGCAGCGTGGTGGTGCACGCCTTCGGTGGCTGGGTTGGACTGGTCGCCGTGCTGATGCTCGGCGCGCGCAGCAACCGCTACCGAAAGGACGGCGGCATCAGCGCGCATCCGCCGTCGAGCATCCCGTTCCTGGCTCTCGGCGCCTGGGTGCTGGCGGTGGGCTGGTTCGGATTCAATGTGATGAGCGCCCAGACCATCGAGAAGATCTCCGGGCTGGTCGCGGTCAATTCGTTGATGGCGATGGCTGGCGGCACGCTGGTCGCGGTGCTGATGGGGCGCAACGATCCGGGGTTCGTCTACAACGGACCGCTGGCCGGTCTGGTGGCCGTGTGCGCCGGCTCCGACGTGATGCACCCTGCTGGCGCCCTCGTGGTGGGCTGCGTGGCAAGTGCCATCTTCGTGTCGATGTTCACCCTGACGCAGAACCGCTGGAAGATCGACGACGTGCTCGGCGTGTGGCCTCTGCACGGCTTGTGCGGGGCTTGGGGCGGCATCGCCTGCGGCATCTTCGGCAGCCAGTCGCTGGGTGGTGTGGGAGGCGTGAGCCTGGGAGCGCAGGTCGTCGGCACGCTGCTGGGTGTGTCGTGGGCGCTGATTGCCGGTGTCATCGTCTACGGTGGACTGAAGGCCGTCACTTCGCTGCGGCTGACGCTCGAGGAAGAGTACGAGGGGGCGGACCTGTCCATCCATCGCATCGGTGCCACGCCGGAGCGCGAGGCCAACTGGTGACTCGAAGGGCCGGGTGTCGCTTTGCCGGCGCTGCGCCTGGATCGCCGGCGACTACCCAGACTTGACAGGTCAGGGGTGTTGCCGGTAGCACCCCTGCAAGGTACAATTCCGGTTTTCCGAGTAGACAGAGAAGACACCATGGGCGGACTTTTCCAGCCCATTTTTTTTGTTCGATCGGCTATTTCATGCAGGTCGCCGGTCGGGTTTTCCGACAGGCGGCGCGCGAAGACAGACGGGGAATCAAGCGGGGATGAACTGGCAACTTGCCATCGAGAAGACGGTGACCGGACTGGGATATGACTTGGTGGACACCGAGCGCAGCCCGAAGGGGCTGCTGCGCGTCTACATCGACAAGCCTGCACCTGTCTCGCCAGGCTCGACGCCCGCGGGCAGCGAGTTCATCACCGTGGAAGATTGCGAGCGCGTCACGCGCCAGTTGCAGCACGTGCTCGAGGTCGAAGCCTGTGCGTACGAGCGGCTGGAGGTGTCGTCCCCGGGACTCGACCGGCCGTTGAAGAAGCCGGCTGATTTCCTGCGGTTCAGCGGGCAGCGAGTCGATCTGGCGCTGAAGCTGGCCTTCAAGGGCCGCAAGCATTTCCAGGGCGTGCTGGAGCCGCTGGGCGACGGCTGGCGTCTCGTCTTCCAGGGCGACGGCGTCGATCAGGCGCTGGATTTTGCGTTCGACGAAGTGCGAGAAGCCCGGCTGGTGCCGGTGGTTGATTTCAAGGGGCGTCGGTTTGCGGCGCCTGTCGAGGTGCCGACCGAGCAGGTCGAGTCGGCCGCTAACGAGATGGATGGAGACCGCAGACGATGAATCGCGAACTGTTGATGCTGGTGGATGCCATTTCGCGCGAGAAGAGCGTGGACCGCGAAGTCGTCTTCGGCGCTGTCGAAGCGGCGCTGGCGTCGGCATCCAAGAAGCTCCACGGCGGTGAGGTCGACATGCGCGTGACCGTGGATCGCGATACGGGTGCGTATGAAACCTTCCGACGCTGGCACGTGGTCGCTGACGAGGCGGGCCTGCAACTGCCGGACTCCGAAATCCTTCACTTCGAGGCGCTGGAGCAGATCGCCGACATCGAGGTCGATGACTACATCGAGGAGCCGGTCGAGTCGGTATCGATCGGTCGCATCGGCGCACAGGCGGCCAAGCAGGTCATCCTGCAGAAGATCCGCGACGCCGAGCGCGAACAGCTGCTCAACGACTTCCTTTCGCGGGGCGAGAAGATCTTCGTCGGCACCGTCAAGCGCCTGGACAAGGGCGACGTGATCGTCGAGTCCGGACGCGTCGAAGGGCGCCTGCGCCGCAGCGAGATGATCCCGAAGGAAAACCTGCGCATCGGTGACCGGGTTCGTGCTTACATCCTCGAGGTCGACTCGACCTTGCGCGGGCCCCAGATCATCCTGTCGCGCAGCGCGCCCGGGTTCATGATCGAACTGTTCGCGCAGGAAGTTCCCGAGATCGAACAGGGCCTGCTCGAGATCAAGTCCTGTGCGCGCGATCCGGGCTCACGCGCCAAGATCGCCGTGCAGTCGCACGACAAGCGTGTCGACCCGATCGGCACCTGCGTCGGCGTGCGCGGTTCGCGCGTCAACGGTGTGACCAACGAGCTGGCAGGTGAACGCGTCGATATCGTGCTGTGGTCCGAGGACCCCGCGCAGTTCGTCATCGGTGCACTGGCGCCTGCCAACGTGCAGTCGATCGTGGTCGACGAAGAGCGTCACGCGATGGACGTGGTCGTCGACGAGGAAAACCTCGCCATCGCCATCGGGCGTGGAGGGCAGAACGTCCGCCTGGCCTCGGAGATGACCGGCTGGCGCATCAACATCATGACCGCCGAAGAGTCTTCGGAGAAGCAGGCCGTCGAGAGCGACAGCCTGCGCAAGCTCTTCGTCGAGAAGCTCGACGTCGATGCCGAGGTCGCCGACATCCTGATCGCAGAGGGCTTCTCCAGCCTCGAGGAAGTGGCCTACGTTCCGATGCAGGAAATGCTCGAGATCGAGGGCTTCGACGAGGACACCGTCAACGAGTTGCGCACACGTGCCAAGGATGCCTTGCTGACGATGGAGATCGCTCGCGAGGAGAGCGTCAGTGACGTGTCTCAGGATTTGCGCGACCTCGAAGGCCTCGACCCCGAGTTGATCCCGAAGCTGGCCGATGGCGGCGTGCACACGCGCGACGATCTGGCCGACCTCGCGGTCGATGAGTTGATTGAAATATCCGGCATGGACGATGAGAAGGCCAAGGCTCTGATCATGAAGGCGCGTGAACACTGGTTCACCACCTGATTTACTTCAAGCCGACCGACCGCATCGCGCAAGCACGCCGCACCGCTAGACCCGAAGCAAGGAATCCACAATGGCTGTGACCACCGTCGCCCAACTCGCCGCTGAGCTGAATCGCCCCGCCGCTGCACTGCTCGATCAATTGCAGTCCGCCGGGGTCAGCAAGGCGTCGACGGACGATGCCCTGACCGACTCCGACAAGGAGCGGTTGCTCGACTACCTGCGCGCCACCCATGGCACCGCAGGCGCTGAACGCAAGAAGATCACGCTGACGCGCAAGTCGACCAGCGAGATCAAGCAGGCGGATTCGAGCGGCAAGGCACGCACCATCCAGGTCGAGGTGCGCAAGAAGCGAACCTTCGTCAAGCGCGATGACGCACCGGCGGGTGGCGAGTCGGCCACAGAGGCGGCGGAAGTCAACAACGAAGAGTTGATGCGCCTGGAGCATGAGGCCCAGGCTCAGGCTGAACTGCTGCGCAAGCAGGAGGCCGAACTGGCCGAGCGCCAGCGTCAGCGAGATGAACAGGCGCGCCTCGAACGCGAGGCCGCTGAAGCCCGAGCCCAGGCCGAGAAGGCCGCTGCCGCTGCTGCCGCGGCAGCCGTCGAAGCCGCTGCCCGCTCCGCTGGTTCCGAGGCGGCCGTGCCGGTCGCTGCCGATGCTGCTGCCGAAGTTCCACCGGCTGTCGTCGAGCCGGTCAAGCCCGTGTTGCGCGTGATCAAGGCTGCGGACGTGGTCGACGAGGACAAGCAGCGTGCAATCGATCTGGCCAAGCGCCGCAAGGCTGCCGAGGACGAGGCTGCAGCCATCCGGGCGATGATGTCGGCGCCGAAGAAGGTGCTGAACGCCAAGAAGCCGGAAGAGGCGCCGAAGCCCGTCGAGGCTGGCAAGGAAGGCATCAAGGGAACCATCCACAAGCCCGCTGTCGCACCGGGTGCTCCGGGCGCCGTGGTGGCCAAGCCGGGCGACAAGAAGTCGGTCAAGTCCGAGAAGCTCTCGTCCAGCTGGGCCGACGACGCCGCCAAGAAGCGCGGACTCAAGACGCGCAACGACGCACCCGGTGGAGCCCGCGCCGGTTGGCGCGCGCCGCGCGGCGGTCGCCGTGGTGAACGCAGCGATGGATCGGTGTCGACCTTCGTCGCGCCGGTCGAGCAGCAGGTGCAGGAAGTGCACGTGCCCGAGACCATCAGCGTGGCCGATCTGGCCCACAAGATGAGCGTGAAGGCCTCCGAGGTCATCAAGCAGTTGATGAAGCTGGGCCAGATGGTCACCATCAACCAGCAGCTCGACCAGGAAACGGCCATGATCCTCGTCGAGGAAATGGGCCACAAGGCGCTGGCCGCCAAGCTGGATGATCACGACGCGTTCCTCGAGGAGGATGTCGAGGGCGAATCGGAGCACGAAATGCTGCCGCGGGCTCCGGTCGTCACCGTCATGGGTCACGTCGACCACGGCAAGACGTCGTTGCTCGACTACATCCGCACCAGCCGCGTGGCGGCTGGCGAGGCGGGTGGGATCACGCAGCACATCGGCGCGTACCACGTCGAGACGCCGCGCGGGATGATCACCTTCCTCGACACGCCGGGTCACGCGGCCTTCACGGCCATGCGTGCTCGCGGCGCCAAGGCCACCGATCTGGTGATCCTGGTGGTGGCGGCCGACGACGGCGTGATGCCGCAGACGAAGGAAGCCATCGCCCACGCCAAGGCGGCAGGTGTCCCGCTGGTCGTGGCCATGAACAAGATCGACAAGCCCGGGGCCAACCTCGAGCGCCTGAAGAGCGAGCTGGTCGCCGAAGAGGTGGTGCCAGAAGAGTTCGGTGGTTCTTCGCCGTTCGTGGCGGTTTCAGCCAAGACCGGTCAGGGCATCGACGACCTGCTTGAACAGGTGCTCCTGCAAGCCGAGGTGCTGGAATTGACTGCGCCGAAGGACAGCATGGCCAAGGGCCTCGTCATCGAAGCCAAGCTCGACAAGGGGCGCGGCCCGGTGGCTACCGTGCTGGTGCAGTCCGGCACGCTCAAGCGTGGAGATGTGGTGCTGGCCGGATCGACCTACGGTCGTGTTCGGGCCATGCTCGACGAGAACGGCAAGCCGATCGCCGAAGCCGGTCCGTCCATTCCCGTCGAGATCCAGGGCCTGACCGAAGTGCCTCAGGCAGGTGATGAGTTCATGGTGCTGGCCGATGAGCGCCGCGCACGCGAAATCGCCACTTTCCGCTCGGGCAAGTACCGCGACGTGAAGCTGGCCAAGCAGCAGGCTGCGAAGCTCGAGAACATGTTCGACAACGTCGGCGAAGGTGCTGCGCAGTCTCTGCCACTGATCATCAAGGCCGACGTGCAGGGTTCGCAGGAAGCGCTCGCGCAGTCGTTGCTCAAGCTCAGTACCGCAGAGGTCAAGGTTCAGGTGGTGCACGGCGCGGTCGGCGGTATCAGCGAGAGCGACGTCAACCTGGCCATCGCATCGAAGGCCGTGATCATCGGATTCAACGTTCGTGCCGATGCCGGTGCGCGAAAGCTGGCCGAGCACAACGGCGTCGACATCCGCTACTACAACATCATTTACGACGCGGTCGACGAGATCAAGGCGGCGATGACCGGCATGCTGGCGCCTGAGCAGCGTGAGGAAGTCATCGGCACCGCCGAGATCCGCACGGTGTTCGTCGCCTCCAAGATCGGCACCGTGGCCGGCTCGATGGTCACCGCGGGCCTGGTGCGCCGTGGCGCACGGTTCCGCCTGCTGCGCGACAACGTCGTGGTCTACACCGGCGAGATCGAGTCGGTACGCCGCCTGAAGGACGACGTCAAGGAAGTGGCGTCCGGCTTCGAGTGCGGTATCAAGCTCAAGAACTACAACGACATCGCCGAAGGCGATCAGCTGGAATTCTTCGAAGTGAAGGAAGTCGCACGAACGCTGTAAGGCGGCGGGGAATCCCAACCCCGAACCCCGCCCTTCAAAAGAGGGCGGGGTTTGCATTTACAGCGGGCCCATTCGGCTGCAGAGAATCACGATGAAACACAAGCGTTCCATACCCAACCGCGGATTCCGGGTTGCCGACCAGATCCAGCGTGACGTCGCAGTGCTGATCCGCGATCTGAAGGATCCGCGCATCGGCATGGTGACCTTGCACGCGGTCGAAGTGACGCCCGACTATGCGCACGCCAAGATCTTCTTTTCTGTTCTGGTCGGAGATCCGCAGGAGTGTGAAGTCGCGCTCAACGAGGCCGCAGGATTCATCCGCAATGGCCTGTTCAAGCGCCTGCAGATCCACACCGTCCCGACCCTGCACTTCCATTTCGATCGCACGACCGAGCGCGCGGCCGAACTGAGCCTGCTCATCGCCCAGGCGAACGCGACGCGGGCGAAGGAAGACTGAAGTCGTGAAATTCGCAGCGCGTCCGCGCATTCCTCGTCGTGCCGTCCATGGCGTGCTGCTGCTCGACAAGCCGATGGGCCTGTCGAGCAACGATGCGCTGATGAAGGCCAAGCGCCTGTATCGCGCCGAAAAGGCCGGTCACACAGGCACGCTCGACCCGCTTGCCACCGGGCTGCTACCGCTTTGTTTCGGTGCGGCCACCAAGTTCTCGCAGGTCGGACTCGACGCGGACAAGATCTACCGCGCGACGCTGCGGCTGGGCATCACCACGACGACCGCCGACGCCGAGGGCGAGGTGCTCGAACGCACCGAGGTGCACGTCACGCGCGAGCTTTTCGAGGCCGCCTGCAATCGTTTCGTCGGGGAAATCTCCCAGGTGCCACCGATGCATTCAGCGCTGAAGCGCGACGGCAAACCACTGTACGAGTACGCGCGTGCCGGCATCGAGGTTGAACGCGAGCCCCGCCAGGTGACGATTCATCGCATCGACATCCCGCAGGAGCAGCATGGCGGACGGGACAACGGCAAGGGTGACGAGTGGGCGATCGAAGTGCACTGCAGCAAGGGCACCTACATCCGCACGCTGGCCGAAGACATCGGCCGAGCTCTGGGCTGCGGCGCGCATCTTGCTGCGTTGTGCCGCACCGGCAGCGGCCCGCTGACTCTGGCCGGCGCGCAGACACTGGAATCGCTGGCCGCGATGACTGAAGCCGAGCGCGATGCGTTGCTGAAGGACACCGACAGCCTCATCGCCGACTGGCCCGTGGTGCGGCTCGACGACGAAGGCGCGGGCCGCTTCCTCAGCGGTGTGCGCCGCCGGCTCGCGCTGCCGAATACGCCGCGCGTGCGCGTCTACGGGCCGCAAGCCAAGGCCTTCCTCGGCAGCGGTCACATCACCGCTGGCGAACTGATTTCAACCAGGCTCCTGAGCCCGCTGGAGGTGCAAGGCCTTCTTGCCCCCGCTGAACCAGCACCGATCCGAGATATGAACGAAGTGAGTACGACATGACCCAACAAATCCGCAACATCGCCATCATTGCCCACGTGGACCATGGCAAGACCACGATGGTCGACCAGCTGCTGCGCCAGAGCGGCACCTTCGCCGAGCACGAGAAGGTGGTCGACACCGTGATGGACAGCAACGCGATCGAGCGCGAGCGCGGCATCACCATCCTGGCCAAGAACTGCGCGGTCAGCTGGGAAGGCACCCACATCAACATTGTCGACACCCCGGGCCACGCAGACTTCGGTGGTGAAGTCGAGCGCGCGCTTTCGATGGTCGATGGCGTGGTGCTGCTGATCGATGCGCAGGAAGGCCCGATGCCGCAGACGCGCTTCGTGACCAAGAAGGCGCTGGCTCTGGGCCTCAAGCCCATCGTCGTGGTCAACAAGGTCGACAAGCCGGGTTCGAAGCCCGACGCTGTCATCAACGCCGCTTTCGACCTGTTCGACAAGCTCGGTGCCAACGACGAACAGCTCGATTTCCCCGTGGTCTACGCCTCGGGCATCAACGGTTGGACGTCGTTGACCGAAGGCGCGCCCGGCGAACAATGGGGCCCCGACATGTCGGCCCTGTTCAACACCATCCTGAAGCACGTGCCGCCGAACACCGGTGACCCGGCCGCCCCGCTGCAGCTGCAAATCTCGGCGCTCGACTTCTCGACCTTCGTCGGTCGCATCGGCGTGGGCCGCATCAGCCAGGGCACCATCAAGCCGTCGATGGACGTGCTGGTCATGGAGGGCCCGGACGGCAAGGCCGTCAAAGGTCGTGTGAACAACGTGCTGACTTTCCAGGGCCTGGACCGCGTGCAGGTCACCGAAGCCGGCCCGGGCGACATCGTGCTGATCAACGGCCTTGAAGACATCAACATTGGCGTGACGATCACCGACCGTGAGAACCCGATGCCGCTGCCCATGCTGAAGGTCGACGAGCCGACGCTGACGATGAACTTCTGTGTCAACACGAGCCCGCTGGCGGGTCGTGAAGGCAAGTACGTCACCAGCCGCCAGATCTGGGACCGGCTGCAAAAAGAACTGCAAAGCAACGTCGCGCTGCGCGTCAGCGAAACCGGCGAAGACGGCATCTTCGAGGTGATGGGCCGGGGCGAACTGCACCTGACCATCTTGCTGGAGAACATGCGCCGCGAGGGCTACGAGCTGGCTGTTTCCAAGCCCCGCGTCATGTTCAAGGAGATCAACGGCGAGAAGTGCGAGCCGATGGAGCTGGTCACCGCCGACGTCGAAGAAATCCACCAAGGTGGCGTGATGCAGGCACTGGGTCTGCGCAAGGGCGAGATGGTCAACATGGAGCCCGACGGCCGTGGCCGCGTGCGCCTTGAGTACCGCATTCCGGCGCGAGGCCTGATCGGCTTCAGCAACGAGTTCATGAACCTGACCCGTGGCTCCGGCTTGATCGCCTCGATCTTCGACGGCTACGAGCCCCACAAGGGCGAGATCGGTGGCCGCAAGAACGGCGTGCTGATCTCGATGGACGACGGTGAGATCTTCACCTACGCCCTGGGCAAGCTGGACGACCGCGGCCGCATGTTCGTCAAGCCGAACGACCCGGTCTACGAAGGCATGATCGTCGGCATCCACAGCCGCGAGAACGACCTCGTCGTCAACGCAACGCGCACCAAGCAGCTGACCAACTTCCGCGTTTCTGGCAAGGAAGACGCGATCAAGATCACGCCGCCGATCGACCTGACGCTGGAGTACGGTGTGGACTTCATCGACGACGACGAGCTGGTCGAGATCACGCCGAAGTCGGTGCGTGTGCGCAAGCGCTTCCTGAAAGAGCACGAACGCAAGAAGGCGTCGCGCGAAGCCGCCTGACCCCATTGGCGTGATGGCTGCGCCGCAGCATCTGCGGGCGCTGGCCGGGATGGTGGTCGTCACGCTGCTGTGGAGCACGGCGGGTGTGGTGACCCGCCAGCTCGAATCCGCCCGCAGTTTCGAGGCGACCTTCTGGCGCAGCGCCGTCACGTGCCTGACGCTTGCCGTGTACCTCCTGATGGCACACCGACAAGGCGCCATCCCATCGATACGGTGGCGTGACCCTGCGCTGTGGCTGTCCGGGTTGATGTGGGCCGTGATGTTCACGTGCTTCATGGTCGCCCTGACGCTGACGTCGGTGGCCAATGTGCTGATCACGATGAGCGTGGCTCCACTCGTGACTGCAGTGCTCGCGCGCTTCATGCTGGGCCAGCCTGTCGCGACGCGTACCTGGGGGGTCATCGTTTCGGCAGGTGCCGGCATCGCGTGGATGTACGTTCACAGTCTGAGTGCCGATCCGAAGGCCGTCATCGGCACCGCCGTGGCGCTGGGCGTGCCCATCGCGGCCGCCATCAACTGGAACACCTTGCAGCGCAGTGGTGGTGCGGTCGATCTGGTGCCAGCACTGCTTGTTGGTGCGCTCTTGTCCAGCTTTGTCGCGCTGCCCTTTGCGTTGCCATTGCAAGCTTCCCCAGCCGACGTGGCCTGGCTGGCTGGACTCGGGGTGTTTCAGTTGGCCGTGCCGTGTGTGATCGCGGTTCGTCTGGCTCGCCTGCTACCAGCTCCGGAAATCGCCTTGCTGGCACTGCTCGAAATCGTCTTCGGGATCGGCTGGGCCTGGTGGGGGGCAGGAGAAGAGCCCGCTGCGGACGTGCTGATCGGCGGGGCGATCGTGCTCGCGAGCCTGACCTTCGATCAACTGTGGATTTACAGGTCCGGCGCGTCGCGCTGAGCACTTATCGAAAGACGCGCTGGGCTGCCCTCAGCTTCAAATCACCGGATGGCCCGTCATCTTCCGGGGGGGCCGCTGGCGGCTGATCAGCCACCTCGGGACTCCTGGATCGAAGTCCCCAGTCCCACAGTTTTTCGGACGGCAGAGGCAGTACCAGGAACCAGTGCTCGAGCACAGCCAGCGTCAGCAATGTGGCTGCGAACGTCAATGAGGTCGCATCGAACGCATCGAGGCCGAGCACGGATGCTTCCTGCCAGATCAGCGCGGCAACGATGGTCGACGAGATGACGGAGACAGGAAACAACCGGTTCATCGGACGGCGGGTGAAGTAGGTCTGCAGGTACTTCAGGTGATCCGGAAGGAAGCCTTCATTGAGGTTGCGCACGCCCAGGAAGACATTCAGCTTGGCGCTCTGGCGCATGACCCACAGGATCAGAAAGGTCCACATGCCGGTCTGGTTGGCTCCGCCCCAGGTCGCCGCCAGCACCGCTGCACCCAGAACGACCAGTGCCAGTTCATGGTGCATCACCGCCATGAACGCGAAACGTGCCCGACGCCAACCTGTCGAGCCGGTTGGACAATCGCTGCGACGCGGACCCGTCACATAGCCCAGCAGGAATGCAACCTCCTGCCATGCCCAGACCAGCAACCCGAACGTGAAGGCGAGGTAAGCGCCGGTCGTTCGGGTGTCGTCGCGCGTGGCCACGAGTCCGATCAACGCCATCACCAGCACGAAAGTCGTGCCCACCATCGTCCACTTGAAGGTCCAGCGCGGCAGGCCGTTGAGGTAGAGGATCACGCCCGTGCTGAACCACCAGACAAACAGGGTGTAGGTGACCGGGAGCACGTACTGCGACATCGGATTCGACCCCGGACAAGCTAGGCGGCTTGTCGGTGAATCACCAGGCCGGGGCCACGCGAACGTCGACCGGCAGGCTGTTCGGTGTTGCCGGCAGGCAGTACAGGCGAGCGAACATCGCCACCGCAGACACCGTCAGCGCGGCACGCTTGATGCCGCCGAGCA
>Ga0116157_10000544_pt1 | contig 38909 bp, 34 predicted proteins | sample AD_UKC048_MetaG_FD_89882 | JGI IMG/M metagenome (GOLD analysis project Ga0116157, IMG submission 89882) | Active sludge microbial communities of municipal wastewater-treating anaerobic digesters from USA - AD_UKC048_MetaG | ecosystem: Engineered > Bioreactor > Anaerobic > Digestate | place: USA... | reverse complement strand
CTTTCTGATTACCGTCAGACAATTTCGGATCTTATTCTCGATAAATTCACCAGGCACTGGACTCACTGGGCAAATAAGCAGGCTAAACTTACCCGTAACCAGTCCCACGGATCTCCCGGTAACATTCTCGACCTTTATGCTGCCAGCGATATCCCCGAAACCGAGGGCAGTGAGCTGACCAAACTTAAATTCGCGTCTTCAGCAGCAAATGTAACCGGGAAAACATTAATATCCTGCGAAGCTGCAACATGGCTTAATGAACATTTCATCTCAACACTTTCCGATATTAAGAAAGCGGCCGACATCTTCTTCCTCGGAGGGATCAACCATCTTTTTTATCATGGTACCTGCTACTCTCCTCCGGATGAACCATGGCCGGGATTCCTTTTCTATGCCGCCGTCGAGCTTACCCCGGCAAATCCTCTGTGGAACGATTTCAAAGCACTTAATAAATATGTAGCACGGGTCCAGTCGTTCATGCAACAGGGAAGGTCCGACAATGATGTCCTGCTGTATTTCCCAATCTTCGACCGTTATGCAGACCCCGGCAGAGGGATGCTTGAACATTTCGATGCAGTAAGTCCTGCATTCAGGGATACTCCCTTCAAAACTGCCGCCGATATGATGATTGCCAGAGGCTATGCCTGGGATTATATTTCCGACCTGCAGATAATGAACACAGATGTTAATGAAGGGCTGTTGCAGACTGAAGGAAATGTTTATAAGACACTGGTATTGCCCGGATGTAAATACATTCCCCTGGAAACTTTCGGCAGGATCCTGAAACTGGTAAATGATGGCGCTTCTGTGATATTTTATGGACATATACCGGAAAATATATCAGGATGGGCAGATCATGAGGAGAAAAACTATGTCTTCGAACAAATGAAAGCAAAGCTCGATTTCAGGGAAACAGAATCCGGTGATATAAAAAGGGCTGATGTTGGAAAAGGAAGGATCATTACAGGAAAGGATCTGGAGAAACTACTGGAATATATAGCTGTCCCCCGTGAAGTTATGACCGACAACGGGATTATGTTCACAAGACGCGAGACAGAAACTGCTGTCAATTATTTTGTACTTAACAAAGGGGATAAAGCTTTCGACGGCTGGCTTCCGCTCGCAGCAAACACTCCTTATATGGCAATTTTTAATCCTGTTACAGACCAGTCCGGAATAGCAAAATCCAGGCTTAAGGATAACGGAACCACAGAAATCTATACAAGGTTTTACCCGGGTGAATCATTGATCATTTCTGCATACAAAAATCCTGTAAAAGGAAAACCATATTTATATTATGATCCTCTTTCAATACCCCGGGGGATAACCGGCACATGGGATCTGGATTTTTTGCATGGTGGTCCCGTTATTCCTGAATCAAAAAAGATAAGCAGACTTGCATCCTGGACAGAATCAGGAGGTGAGGATATTAAAAACTTCTCCGGTACCGCGGCTTATAAGATAACCTTTGCCAGACCGTCAGGGAAGGCAGATGCATGGCAGCTCAACCTTGGGAGAGTGGCGGAAAGTGCAACGGTCATTCTGAACGGCAAAGAGATTGCATCACTGATCGGTCCCGATTTCATTGTGACAATCCCGAAGAAAATGATCAGAAAGAACAATACCCTGGAGATCAGGGTCTCCAACCTTATGGCAAACCGGATCGCATATATGGACAGGAATAATATCGAATGGAAGAAATTTTACAATATTAATATGGCTGCAAGACTAAGGCAGAACACTAAGAATGGAATATTTGATGCATCGGCGTGGCCTCCGATGGAATCCGGACTGCTGGGGCCGGTTACGATTGTCCCGGTGAGGGCGGTCAGGTGAGGTGTGAGGTGTGAGGTGTGAGGTGTGAGGTGTGAGGCGTGAGGTGTGAGGTGTGAGGCGTGAGGCCGGTAGGAACAGGGTGACGAAGGGATGAAGAGAATAAGCGCAGGGCGCAGAGCTCAGAGCTCAGGGAAGAACTGAGGGACAAAGAGATTGGTAACAGTGTAAACTCTGTGTAACTCTGTGAAACTCCGTGGTTAATTAATTATAGTCTTTTAATAATGTAAATCCATATTCCCATGACAAACAACATTAACCGTCGATCATTTCTCAGGAACAGCGCAATTGCTGCCGCTGGTGTCGCTCTTACCGGATCGTATGCATGCTCCAGTACACAAACTGAAACGAAGAACAAGCTCCCCCGCTGGAAGGGATTCAACCTGCTCGATCTGTTCTCTCCCGAACCTCCGCAGAACCCAGAAGGAGGAAGCCTGACAACTGAAGATGACCTTAAGTGGATGGCCGACTGGGGTTTCGATTTTGTAAGGATCCCGATGGCATACCCGAGATACCTTTCTTTTGACAGGTCAGGGGATATTACAAAAGATGAAGTCTTAAATTATGACCCGTCAGTACTGGAACAGGTTGATAACCTGATCTCAATGGCAAACAAATATAATCTGCATGTAAGCCTTAATTTACACAGGGCCCCCGGATACTGTATAAATGCAGGATTTCATGAGCCATTCAATCTGTGGAAGGATAAGGAAGCCCAGGATGCTTTTAATGCTCACTGGGGAATGTGGGCTGAACGGTATAAGGGTATCTCCTCTGATAAGCTGAGCTTCGATCTTCTGAACGAACCTGCATATATAGAAGACATGAATGATCAGTATGCTCAAAAGGTCACCGTGCCGGGTGAAACATACAGGAAAGTAATACTCGGGGCATCGGAAGCAATCCGTTCAGCCAGCCCTGAGCGGCTGATAATCGCTGACGGGAATAATGTCGGCAATGATCCCACTCCCGAGATCACTGATCTTAATATTGCGCAGAGCTGCCGCGGTTACTGGCCGGGCCTTATTTCACATTATCAGGCTTCATGGGTATGGAAGGATCCGTCACAGGCGCCAACACCGGTATGGCCGGGAAATATTGACGGGAAATATTACGGCAGGGAACAGCTTGAAGAATACTATAAACCATGGATCGACCTTAAGGACAGAGGTATAGGTGTACATTGCGGCGAATGCGGCTGTTACAGCAAAACACCCCATAATGTATTCCTTGCATGGTTCGGTGATGTGATCGACATTCTAACCAGTGCGGGAATCGGATTTGCCCTGTGGAATTTCAGAGGAAGCTTCGGCATCCTTGATTCGGGCCGCACCGATATAGAGTATACCGACTGGCACGGACATAAACTCGACAGTAAATTACTGACATTGTTACAAAGAAAGTAATCGCACCATGTATGGCGCGGCTACAGTAACCATGCCATGCAAAGCGTTACAACATCAATACAATATGCGTGTCCGTATCGTATGAGGGATATTCTTCAGATCGCTTAATATGGTCCCGTTCAGCTCACTGTCGGTCTCAATTATAACATAACCTATGTCGGAATCTGTCTGAAGAAATTCCGCAGAAATATTTATGCCTTTTGAACTGAACTGATTGTTCACTTCCCGGAGCACTCCGGGAATATTTCTGTGTATATGGAGAAAGCGCTGCTTTGTCTTATGGGATTGTAATGAAATCTCGGGAAAATTCACAGCTCCGATTGTCGATCCTGTATCACTGTATTTTACAAGCTTTTCAGACACCTCCAGCCCGATATTGGCCTGTGCTTCAAGGGTACTCCCACCGATATGAGGTGTAAGTATCACATTTGGCAATCCCTGCAATTCATTTAAGAACGGTTCATCATTCGAAGCCGGCTCCCTGGGAAATACATCCGCAGCCACGCCAGAAAGATGATTGGATTTCAATCCGGCGGCAACGGCAGAATAATCAACAACATCACCCCTGGATGCATTGATAAGGCACGCTCCCTTCTTCATTCCTGCCACCTCATCCACTGATATCATATTCCTTGTAAGATCAGTAGAAGGAACATGTACAGTTACCGTATCGGCAATACCCAGCAGATCCTTAAGTGTGGCAACCGGCTTTGCATTGCCGAGACTAAGCTTCTTCTCAATATCATAATAGTAAACCTCCATTCCGAAAGCTTCGGCAAGAATTGAAACCTGTGAACCGATATGCCCATATCCGATTATACCGAGTACTTTCCCCCTTACTTCAACTGAATGCTTAACGGACTTCATCCAGATATGGTTGTGTGCAAGCGTACTCTTCTCAGGAATATCGCGCATCAGCATTATACATTCCGCTATCACAAGTTCGGCAACCGACCTTGTATTGGAGAAAGGAGCATTGAAAACAGGGATTCCGTACATCTTGGCATCCTGAAGGTCAACCTGGTTGGTCCCTATACTGAAACATCCGATCGCAAAAAGCTTAGGAGTCCTGAGAAAAAGATCATGCCTGAGCTCTGTCCTGCTCCTGATACCGATAATATGTGTATGTTCAAGCTTCTTTTCAAGCTCATTCGGCGATAAAGCCTCCTTGTAACATTCAATATCAGTATACCCGTTCTCAATAAAATATTGTCTTGCATTCTCATGAATTCCTTCAAGCAACAGAACTTTAATCTTGCTTTTATCAAGCGAATATTTTCTCATCAGCAAAAAAGTTAATTAAAAAATGCGCCAGGCCGACAGTTTATATAAAATCTGCATGGATTGGTTGATTTTATTTACCGGCCCCAAAATTAATAAAGTTCTGTTATCACGGAATATGTTAACATCAATTCATCGAAGATTTTTAGTAATTTACCACACCCACCAGGGAGCTTGTACAAATTCTGCATACACAATGATATCGAAAAGGGCGTGGGCGGTAATGGCCGGAATCAGGCTTCCGGAAATGTATTTTAAGGTCCCGAACACCACCCCGGCAAGAAATGTGAAGAGAGCCAGAAAACCTGTATCCACATTGACAATAACTGCGGGTGAAAGGAAGAGGAAGACTTTATATCCGGTATGTGACAAGGCGCCAAAAAGAACTGAGAAAGGTCCGTTTATCTTTCGTAAATGCTCCTGGATGAATCCTCTGAATATCAGCTCTTCAGTGGAACCGATCAATGCAGCAATAAAAGCAAAGAAACGGATCGATCGCGGAAATAATTCAATGCCAAGATGTCTCCTGTACAGTCCAGAAAGAATGATGCCCAGAATAACCCCGGAAGTAATGAGAAGCAACAGTTTGCAGGCCCCACCATGTCCACCTGAAATCTTACGTAAATCGGATACTGACTTTAGATTCCGGGCAATAACGATACCTGCTATTGTCAATCCCCCGAATGATATCAGTCTGACCGGGAATTCATTATGAATAAAATAAGCAAAGACAATAAATCCGAGGCAGCAGATAATTGCCTCAGCAAGGATAAAATGGTGTGTCTTCTGAGTCATTACACCCTGTCAGACAGTAATCTTTTCGTGGTCTTCGTGCCTGACTTTTCTGCAGAAGAATCTTATCATCAGAACCAGTGGTATTATGAGTAAAATCCAGCCGGAGCCAAGGCAAAAGCCTTCATTTGCTACTATACGCGTACCGGGAAGAGAACTTTTAATACCCGCAAGCTTTGTTGAATCATCAATAAATGCTGCCGGAAGTGAAAGATATTTAAGGTTAGTAAGTTTCGCGACCGAGCCGATGTCAGTTACAGTATCGGTTATTGTCAGACATGATAATTTTCCAAGTTCTGATAATACGCGGAGGCTATGAATAGTATCACAACCGGCCATTTCAATGACCTCAAGGGAAGGATGAGAATTGATGAATGTATCAAATTCCTGCTGAGTCGTATTATTAAAGAAAGTCATCCATCTCAGGCGGGGCAATTTAATCATATTCAGGTCATAACCGGCATATTTATCACCGATCACAAGGACTTCAAGTTTCTTATGTCCGTTGAGCATTACCGGATTCAGAATATCACCTGATTCCCTTACTACCAATTCTTTAAGGTTTTTCAGAGGATCCAGCATAGCCAGGTTGAATTTAACCGGCTTATGCAGGATCAGTCTTTCAAGTTGTTTATTGTGGACCAGGAAGTTTGCGGGCAGTTCATAACTCTTGTCAAGGTCTGTGAGAACCAGTTGCTTAAGTTTTGGCAGTTCAGGCAAAGGAGTCGTGGAAACATAATCGGTAAATGAAGCCACAAGCACCTGAAGATTTTTCATTCCCTGAAGAAGGGTGAGATCACTCTGCTGCAAATCTACACCAACCAGGTATGGAGGATCAAAGATTTCAAGAAGTCCCTTAATATCCCTTATACTTCCTTCATACAATAATCCTACATCAGGCTTTATCTCAGCAAGACGGGAAAGATGAGGAAGGTAGCTATCGGGTAATTCCGTCCTTAATCCTATGAATTGCAACGCAGAGAGATCCTTATTTTCCAGCGATTCAAACCATGGAATCAGATCATCATTGTCAGGTATTTCCAGGTATACAAGCTTATCGTTCAGATATAGACCTTCCCTGAGCACCCTCATAGAAAATGTCGTTGATAAATTTTTATCAAGAACAAAGGTATAATCGTCCGCGATGAACAGATCCCCCGGACTTGCTGCGATTGATGCAGGATCCAGGCTGTCAGGCTTATAGGCGGTCAGCAGGAATGATTTGGAGTAATTGCTGAGGATATCTCCAGTCCCGGCAATATTCAGGATTGAATATGGTACGGGCGTCCGTGAACAGGAAATTGTAAGAATCATAAGGCCGGCAATGAATGAGATCATTGAGGAAAATCTGAAATGATCTCTTCGGATAACCGGATTAATACAAATCTTCATGGCTTTTTAATTTAACCTTATCAGAATGTCAAACCAAGTTACATGATTTTCCCGCATAATTATCAAATTATTCGTCAAATCCGGGTCTTTTGAATTTCCGTGCATCTAATTCCTAATTTAAGCATCTGGCAGTGAATGAACATTTTTCACACCAACGGTCGCAGTAATTATAGATACCTTCAATAAAATTACCCTCATTTACGAGTTTGAGGGTACGGTCTTTCATTTCCGAGGGAGTAAGCATAGGATCAATTATTATTTAATATAACAAAAATCAACGTATTAAAAAACGTATTATAAGACGTATTATAAGACGTATTATAAGACGTATTATAAGACGTATATTTTTAGAAAAAGAACTTTGACTGTTTAATCTTCCAGCGCCTGGTAGACCATTGCCTTGAATTTATCCTGAATCTCTCCGTGGCTCAGCGGATCCTGCTGCATAAATATCAGTCCGACAAGCCGTTCTCTGGGATCTGCCCAATAGGTGGTGCTATAATAACCACCCCAGGAAAAGCTGCCTTCGGAAACACCAAGTTCGGCCTGTCCGTATTCGGTTGTTATCTCAAATCCCAGCCCGAATTTATTCCGGCCATGGTTAAGATCGCCGATCTGATTTGATGTGATCAGTTCCACAGTCCTCCTTGCAAGAAGCCTTTTTCCGTTATAAGTTCCATTATTCAGGAGCATCTGAAGGAATGTCGCATAATCCTTCGTGGTCGAGCTAAGTCCCGCTCCTCCGGAAAAATATGTACCCTTCAGTAAAGGATAGTTTATCATAAATGAATCCTGGGGAACCGGGATGACACGATGGTTGCTGTTTTCAGTGCTGACTTTCACCAGTCTGCCCTGTTTTTCAGGAGGAAGATAAAACCATGTATCAACCATTCCCAGGGGATCGAATATCCTGGTCTTAAGGAATTGATCGAGTGGTTCTCCAGACAGCACTTCAATAAGATATCCGACCACATCCACGTTCAAACCATAGGTATACTTCTCTCCCGGATGATGGACAAGTGGCATTCTGCCGAGAAGTTTGATATCATCCCCGATCCGGATCCTGTCATTCCCGAATCCTCCCATTATTCCTCCTTTGGCATAAACAGCATTCATCATTGATGATCCGATACCGGCATAATCGATACCTGATGTATGTGTAAGAAGGTCCCGTATAGTAATTTCTCGTTTTGCCGGAACTGTTGTATATGTTGTATCCTTTTCATTATAAGTTACAATCACCCTGGGATCAGCAAATTCCGGAATATATTGCGATACCGGGTCATCAAGGAGGAATTTCCCTTCCTCATACAACATCATTAATCCGATGCTGACAATCGCCTTTGTCTGTGAGCATATCCGGAATATATCGTCCGGTTTCATCGGTGTTTTCTTTTCCAGATCACTCACTCCGAAAGCTTTGTTATAAACTATCTTTCCATCGCGAGCAATGAATGCGGAAGCTCCGGCGATCCAGCCGTTGTCAACGGCCTGCTGAACCATATTATCAATTCTCAAAAGTCGTTCGGAAGAGACTTTTACAGATCCGGGAGCGGCTTCCTGCAGTACTGCTGAATCTGAACAGGAATAAAATGCGAGAACAGCTAAGAAAATAAATGAATAAATGATCTTTTTCATATAATTGTATTTTAGGTTATGTTATGAAGGAAGAATTAAGAACATTCGAATGATGAATGTAGAAGTAAAACTTCTTACATGGACTCTTCAGGAAGGAATTCAAGTGTTCTGACGAGTGCGGCCACGACCCACCCGTTGCCTCTCGACCAGTAACAATCTTCCCCGTTTGGCTCTTTGTATGGCGGATCAAAATCCTTGTCGCGCCACCACAGATGATCTTCTTTGCTGTATAGTCCGTTGTCTCCATGCCTGAGCTTTGAATAAAGATACATCTCATGAGCCCGGTCGAAGTATTTCGTATCGTTGTAAACAAAACCAAGGCGTGCAAATACAGGCATCGACATGTGTATGGCATCAATCCAGCTCCAGTCATCAATTTTATCAGTGGCAATCATATTATCGATACACGTTTTAATGTCCCTGATCCTTTCCTCCTTTGACCTGTCCATAAGATAAAGATCTATATATGTCTGTCCGCAGCACTGATCATCACCATTCCGGGTTTTAACCCCGTTCCGGAGACCCCATTTATGGAACTCACCCCAGCTTACGGCATAATGAAGGTAATCCGGATCAGGTTTCAGCTTATAAAGGGCTATCAGACCTTCGTAATATGTGCCCCTGGTCCATATATTACTGGGTCTTTCTCTTTCGGTAATTATGGTTTTGCCCACATCGGGCCATTTCTTTATGAAATAGCTGTTGGCAAGGACCATTGCTGCCATGGTCTGGTCTTTGGAAACAGACTGTGAACGGAGCAAATCATTATGTCCGGCTGTAAGAAGCAGAAGAGCTGCCATTATCAGCCCTGAGAATATTCTCTTCATATTGATTTTATTTATGTTTCTCTTATCCCGGGCTATTTCTTCACCTTTCCAAGTAACAGGTCGGTAAGGTTTTTTGCTGCCTTAAGATTTTCAAAACTTTCCGGAAGCAGGGCATGATCAATGTATTCATTATATATCCAGGGATCACCTATTGCAAAAACATAGCCCTTGCCAAAAACAGTTTCAGCCATCAGGACTTTCCCGTTTTCAGTCAGGATCGCTTTTGCATTTTTGCTGAGCTCAATGTCCGAAACCTCCTTGATGTAGATCTTCGAAACTCCCTTAAACAACGGATGATCCGGAAGAGCTTTCACTGCGCCCATTTCCCAGTCGCGGTTTATTACAGGATGAAGGGACACGTGATTGAATCTTATCCCGAATTTTGAGGTCAGCCTGTTGAGATGGGTGAATTCACAATTCGGGGCATCATTGGCAAGAATGGCAAGAACACCCCCCTGTTTTACCCATTTTTTTATCGTCCTGACATCATCAGGCAGAATATAATTGGGTGATTTTGATTCAGTTGTTGTATCCGGATCCACAATTATGTAAACATCTGCTTCTTTCAATACCTCTTTTGCCGGTTTTTCAATAGTTGTTATGACCGCTCCACGGTTTTTGAAGATCTCTCCCCACTGTGAATAACCACTGAATTCCTTGTCGGTCCACAGATAATGGAAGGGGATGCCGGTCTTTGCATTAGTTTCCCTGTTGAACCAGTTATCAAGCGCCACAACCGGCTGGGCGGTGATATTCACTGAAAATAATGTCCAGGTCAGCATTGCCAAAACCGACAGGGAACTTTTTATCTTTATCGTAATTTTCATTTTATTTTGATTATTATTCCAAAAATAGAAAAGATAAATGATGAATTGGTGTTGTCAATTCATAAACTTTAAAAAAGATAGAGGTTTTAAGAAAAAAATTTAACCTTAATTACTCATAACCTTTGTGTATTCCCTGGTATCCTTCGTGTCCTTAGTGTGACCTTTGTGCTTTTGTGGTTAAATAAAAATTTCCCTTACCCACAAGACACTAAGTACGCACAAAGGGACACAAAGGAGTGCAGTAAAATCAGGGACTTTTATGGACTAAGCAGATAAAAGTATTATCTTTCCGACAGGCGTCATATCCGGCTGCCGCTTGAACAGAAAGGTGGTAGCCTTGTAATAAAGTGGTACCAGTCAGGGGATACTAAACAATTTTTAACCAGATAATTATGAAGAAAGTGAATTTTTTTGCAGCAATTTTAATACTGGCATCAGCCATTTCAGGAAATGCTCAGAAAAGCGTTCCTGATAATGTTCTTTCAAAAAAAGAAATCAAAAAGGGATGGAAACTGCTGTTTGATGGCAAGACATCGGCAGGATGGATGAATGCCCGGACAAAAACATTCCCATCAAGCGGATGGGAGATAAAGGACGGGATGCTCACAATAAATCCCGCTACCAAAACCAAAGGAGGAGGTGGCGATATTGTAACTGTCGGCAAGTTCAGGAATTTTGAATTATCTGTTGATTTCCGGTATGCAAAGGGAGCCAACAGCGGTATTAAGTATTTTATAGACACTGAATCAGATAACGGCAAGAGGGCGTCAATCGGATGCGAATATCAGATTCTCGACGACAGGATCCATCCCGATGCAAAGGCCGGAGTTGGCGGTAACCGTACCCTGGCAGGACTTTATGATCTGATAGCTCCCCGGGAAAAGAAAGACAATGGGGAAGATGTATGGAACAATGCAAAAATTGTAGTTAATGGTAACAAGGTGCAGCATTGGCTCAACGGCCAGCTTACTGTTGAATATGAAAGGGGAAATGCTGCCTGGAAAGAACTTGTTGCAAAAAGCAAATTCAAAGATATCCAGGGATTCGCTGAAGTTGAAGAAGGAAGGATACTTCTTCAGGACCACGGGAATCTGGTGTCGTTTAAGAATATTAAAATAAGGGAATTATAGTAACGGCGCAAAGGCGCAGGGGCGCAATGGCGCAATGCAGGATTAAGATATAAACTTAAGGAGTACTGGGAATAAAAGTTTCCCCTCCTTTTTTCAAGGAGGGGTGGCCGGGATTGCTATTTTTGAAATGTTTACAATTGTGCTTTCCCGGCCGGGGTGGTTAAAATCCTCTCAGAAATTACAGATTTCGTAATTTTGTATTAAACATTAAGATGGATGACTTGTTGTACATCTGTTTGTTATTGATACAGAACTTCATTAAATCCTGATTATTATGAGAAATATAATTGGTCTATCCCTGATCACTGCTTATCTCCTGCTTTCCGGGTGCAATAAGGATGATGAATCTGAGCGGTTCAAACTGCTGACAACTCCTGTCTGGACCAGTGAGTCTATTCTTGCCAATGGTGTGGAACCTGCCGGATCGTGGATATTCCTTAAGCAATTCAGCGGAGATGCAAAATTCAATAAAGACGGAACCGGATCATTCGGAAGTTATACGGGCGAGTGGAAATTTAACGCGGCTGAAACAGAGATAACTATAATAACTACAGCGGTATCTCTTCCCATTATAACCGATATCGTAGAACTGACCTCAAAATCTCTTAAAATAACCACAACAGTTAATAATCCGCTTAATCCCTTAGAGTCGGCAGATGTCAGTATGACCTTCAAAGCAAAGTGATGCATTATTTACTTACGGCCATCCTGTCTCTGGTATGTTGTGGAGTATATGCCACAGATACAGGAGGTACAATAAAGGGAAAGGTTACCGATAGCGGAAATGGTGAACCACTTTCAGGAGTGTATGTGATTTACGGGACCGGGCAGGGAACAACTACTGATGAATCGGGTAATTTTATTATCAGTGATGTTTCCGGAAAGATCAGAATAATATTTCAGTTCATCGGGTATTCAAAAGTTACACGGGAAGTTGTGATAAGGGAAAATGAAACCTTTGAACTAAATATAAGTCTGGAGACACTTTTGAGTGAGATCGATCAGGTTGTTGTCAGCGCGAACAGGGTCGAACAGAAGATTGCCGAGCTGAGCGTATCGATGGATATAATTAAGGATTCATTCCTTTCAGATAATCATATTACAGATGCTCAGGAGCTGATAAATAAGAGTCCCGGCATTGACGTAATGGACGGTCAGGCATCGGTAAGGGGAGGAAGCGGATTCAGCTATGGAGCCGGAAGCCGTGTTCTTGCACTCATCGACGGGCTGCCCTTTAACTCAACCGATGCCGGAAATATAAAATGGCAGTTCCTTCCCCTCGAAAATATCTCCCGGATTGAAATAATTAAAGGTGCATCCTCAGTACTATATGGTTCTTCAGCTCTTAACGGGATAATTAATTTCAGGAGCGCCGATGCCACAAACACACCTTCGACTACATTCTTCACTGAAGCCGGGATCTTCGGCCGGCCAAAGAACCGCGACTGGAAATGGTGGGATACCCCAAGGGTCTTTACAAATACTTCAATCTCTCACCTTCAGAAATTCGGGAAGACCGATTTAGGACTGAGCGCTTACCTGATGACAGACGAAGGATACAGGAGACTGAATGGCGAGAACATGGCAAGGATGACCTTCAGGCTGAAGCATTTCAGTGAAAAAATTGAAGGTCTGAATTATGGAATTAATTTAAGTTCGGGAAGCACTCATAAAACGGATTTCGTACTGTGGGAAAACGCTGAAACAGGTGCCCTGAAACAATCAGAGACGACTGCAGCAGAGTTCAGGGGCGATTTCATCACAATTGATCCTTTCATCTCACTTAAAAAAAATGAGAGATCAAGGCATGATCTGAAAATCAGGTTCCGCTCCGACCGGAACAGACTTCCTGAAAATGAATTGAATAACAGTGATGCTGTAAATCTTTATTCAGAATATCAGCTTTGGTACAGATTAGCCGGCTATCTCGACATTACTTCAGGGCTCACAGAAAACTACAGTAAGGTAAAGTCGGAGTTCTTCGGCGATCATTACGGACTGAATCTGGCAGCTTTTTCACAGATCGAAATAAGACCCTTCAGCAGACTTAAAGCTGTCGCCGGAATGAGACTGGAACATTTCTCGCTCGACGGGATCAGCGATAAACTTACCCCTATCATCAGAGCAGGACTCAATTTCCAGGCTACAGACTATACGTACCTCAGAGCTTCATTCGGTCAGGGATACCGCTTCCCATCAATTGCAGAAAAGTATGCATCAACAACACTGGGTTCAATAAAGATAATCCCCAATCCTGAAATCCTGGCTGAAGAGGGATGGAATGCTGAGATAGGAATTAAACAGGCATTCCTCGCAGGCAAAACAGCCGGAAATGCAGACCTGTCAGTGTTCCTGATGCATAATTCAAACCTGATAGAGTTCCTGTTCGCATCATATCCCGAAGAAGGGATAGGCTTCAGAGCCGATAACCTCGAAGAAGCCCGGATTTTTGGAACTGAATTTGAATTTGCAATCCGTACACAATTAAATCAGGCAGAGATATCAGCTACCGGAGGCTATACCTACATTTATCCGAGAGATCTGAGCAATAAAACTGCAGATGAGATCACCTTCCTGAAATACAGAAGGAAACATTCGGCAAAGCTTTATGTTAATTCAACCTGGAAGAAATTCAGCCTCGGATCCGGTCTTAATATAAGATCAGAAATTCTGAATATTGATGATGTATTCCTTAATCCGTTAACTGCTGAGCTTTTTCTGCCCGGGTTCCAAACTTATTGGAGCAATAATAACAAATGGTATGCTGTTCTCGATGCATCTGCGGGCTATAGCATAAGCCCAAAACTCACTCTCTCATTTGCAGTCAAGAACCTTACAAATACTGAATATATGAGCCGTCCCGGAGATATCCAGCCTCACATGAATTTCAGTCTGCGCTTTTCAGGAAAATTTTAACCCCGATCGTAAAACCTGTCTTTTCTTTTTGTTATTTCTTTGTGTACCTTAGTGGCTACTATATAACTCACCCTTAAATCCCTGCCTGCGCTGTCGCTTCGGCAGGCAGGCCCCAGGGGGGACTTTTGAATCTGAGCGCCCCCCTGGGGGCAAGGGGTGGCAAGAAGGGCTGGAGTTATTATAGTTGATGTTCTTGAGTTCTCTAAGGTGGTATACTTTGTGGTTAAAGTAAATTAAGTACTCATTGAATAACATTTATACATTATGATTAAAGAATTCCTGACCTCACGGGAAAGGGTGATAAAAGCATTGAACCATCAGGAACCAGACAGGGTACCGATTGATCTGGGTGGTTTTCAGACAGGTATTCATAAAAACGCATATAAATCGTTAATTGATTATCTGGGCATAAATGAAGAAATTGAGATGCTTGACCCTGTTCAGCAAATTGTAAAACCCGGTGAAACAATCCTTCAGAAATTTAATGTCGATATCCGTTACATAACTGCTCATGGACCTGACAGTTTCAGGGGAGGTATTGAGAAAAATGAAAGGAACGGAAGGATCTGGCACGATCTGAAGGATGAGTTCGGTGTAGTATGGTCAATGCCCGATGATCAGATGCTATATATGGACATCTCGCATCACCCACTGGCAAATGCCCGGACTGAAGATATTGCCGGGTATCCATTCCCGGATGGCTCTGACAGATCCAGATTTACCGGTGTCCGTGAAGCAGCTTCAAAGCTCCGTACTGAAACAAATTATGCTATATCCACAGGTATAGGAGGTGTGATCTATGAAACCTGCTGGTATCTGAGAGGACTGGAGCAATGGTATTTTGATATGCTGGCAAATCCCGGATTTTGTGAGGAACTGATGGAGCAGATATTAAAATACTGGTATAATTATTATACCGGTTTTATGGAAGCAGTCGGAGATCTGGTGGATGTTGTAATGATTGGCGATGATATTGCCGGCCAGGAAGGGCCACTCTATTCTCCTGATTTTTATCGGACTGTGGTCAAACCCCGGCAGAAGAAGCTGGTACAACATATACACTCTTTGACCAAAGCAAAGATATGGTATCATACCTGCGGTTCATGTATTGAATATATTCCCGATCTGATCGATATTGGTGTTGATATTATAAATCCTGTCCAGATCAGCGCCTTCAATATGGACCCTGTCAGGCTGAAGAAACAATTCGGCGATCATATTGTATTCTGGGGCGGCGGTATCGATGCCCAGCACATACTGCCTTTTGCAACTCCCGACCATGTAAGGGAGGAAGTAAAAAAAGCTATTGAAGCTTTTAAACCAGGTGGTGGCTATATTTTCAACAATGTTCATAATATCCAGTCGGGAGTACCTGCTGAAAATATAATTGCAATGTTTGAAGCGGCTTATGAGTTTGGATTCTATCATTAAAATCATTTACAAGGAATCTTTTAACCATCGATATTAAGGGGTCCCTTCAGGATCTTAAAAAAATAAAAATGTTAACTTCACGGAACAGTAAAATAATCAATATGAAACCCGCAATCCTGAAATCAATAATTCTGGTACTGACCATTGCTCCCATGATCACATCATGCAAGAAGGAAGTTATTAATGAAGTTAAAATAAACGATCTCAGTTCATTTACGACTGAATTTAAATCTCCTTCACCGGAATATACCACATCTCCCTTTTTTGTCTGGAATTATAAAATAACAAAAGAGGAGATTGATAAATACATGACCGATTTCAAAAACTCCGGCAGCAGTCAGGTTTTTGTTCATCCGCGTCCCGGACTGATAACCGAATACCTTTCTGATGAATGGTTCGATCTTTTCAAATATACTATTGAGAAGGGTAAAGAACTGGGAATGCTTGTCTGGATCTATGACGAAAATTCATATCCCAGCGGTTTTGCAGGAGGTCATGTTCCCGACCGGATGCCGGAATCATATAACCAGGGACAGGGACTGGTGATGAAAGAATTTCAGACCTTACCCGATACTGCTGAGAAGTTCTTTTTATGCCTGAAGGAAGAGAACGGTACATTCACAGATATCACAGCCTCTCTTGCGGGTGAAAAAGGAAAGAACGGCAGATATCTCCTATTCTCCAAAACATATTACGGGAAAAGCGGATGGTTCGGGGGATTCAATTATGTCGACCTTATTTACCCCGGTGTAACAGAAAAGTTCCTTGAGATCACAATGGACGGCTATGAGAAAAAACTGGGCTATGAATTCGGGAAAACAATCCCGGGAGTTTTTACCGATGAACCTGAAATAAGTTCTCCTGGCGGCATAAGATGGACACCTGACCTTTTCGACAGGTTCCTCGAAAAATGGGGCTATGATCTAAGGACAAATCTCCCATCACTTTTCGAAGAATCAGGCGACTGGAAGAAAGTAAGACATAATTATACACAGACCCTCCTGCAGTTGTTCATAGACAGATGGGCAAAACCATATTTTAATTATTGTGAAGCAAAGGGATTGAAATTTACAGGTCATTACTGGGAGCATTCCTGGCCGGGAATGCAACAGGGTGGCGATAATATGGCAATGTATGCATGGTTCCATGTACCGGGTGTGGATATGTTGTTCAACCAGTTCGACGATTCCTCGGTAAGGGCTCAGTTCGGGAATATCAGATCGATAAAAGAGCTTGCCAGCGCAGCAAACCAGACAGGACGTCAGAGAAAGCTAAGCGAGACATACGGAGGCGGAGCCTGGGAACTTACCTTTACCGATATGAAACGGCTCGGAGACTGGGAATATGCTCTCGGAGTGAACTTAATGAACCAGCATCTTTCACATATCACCCTTGCAGGCGCCAGAAAATATGACTACCCTCCCACTTTTACATACCACGAACCCTGGTGGAATAATTATAAATATATAAACGACCATTATGCCAGACTTTCGATGGCGCTTTCAGCAGGAAGACAGGTAAATGATATACTTGTCATAGAACCTACCACATCGGCATGGCTGTATGATTCCTATGCAAAGAGGAACCCTCAGACAAATAATATCGGTCAGACATTTCAGAATTTCATAACCCGGCTGGAGAAAAGTCAGGTTGAATATGATCTCGGTTCAGAGAATATGATAAAAGATATGGGATCAGTTAAAGGCGGGAAACTTGTCATCGGCCAGTGTGGCTATTCAACCGTGGTATTGCCCCCGCTGATTGAAAATATTGATCTGGCTACATTCAGGCTTCTTCAGAAATTCGTCGCAGGAGGCGGAAAACTGATTGCTTTCTCCATACCGGCATTATGTGATGGTTCGGTAAATGAGAGCATGGACAAATTCTTTAATAAGTATTCCGGGAAAATAACCAAAGCGGAAAATCTTACTGGCGAAGTGATCTCAAAACATCTCAGCAGCAAGGAAATAAGCTTTTCAGGAGTTACTGGCGGGGATCTTTATCATCACCGCAGGGTTCTGGCCGACGGACAGGTTCTGTTTTTAACAAATTCAAGCCTTACAGAGGAGCTATCCGGCTCAGTTAAAGTGAGCGGAGCTGATGTATTAGTTTTGAATACATTCACAGGTTCTGTAAACGGATATCCTCATGATCAAACAGATAAAACAATAAATCTTTCATTTAACCTTCCCCCTGCAGGAAGCATGTTGTTATATTTTCCGAAAGTAAAGCAGGGAACCTATGATACTGTAACCATCCCGGCAGATTTCATTCCTGTCAGCGGAACGCCCGGTATGGAGGTAAGTAAAGACAGTGAGAATGCAATTGCAATTGAATTTTGTGATCTGACGCTGGGTGGTGAACTCTCCCGCGATCTTCATAATTATACTGCAGCCGATATGGTTTACAAATACCACGGCTTTAAAGACGGGAATCCCTGGAATCATGCAGTACAATTTAAAACGAACATTACAGATCGCGATAATTTTGATGTGAATACAGGATTCACTGCGGAATATCACTTCATCATAAAAGAGAAATTCGATTACTCAACATTAACAGCAGTTGTTGAAAGGCCGGATCTGTGGACAGTAAGCTTTAACGGAACCGAGATCAGTCCTGAAAACGGACAATGGTGGCTCGACAGGGAGTTCGCGGTATTCAGGATAGGTGATCTGGTAAAAACAGGAAAGAATACGATTTCTCTTAAGACATCACCCATGAAAATACATGCCGAGATTGAACCGGTCTATATTAAAGGTGAGTTTTCAGTGAATCCGGCAGATAAGGGCTGGACACTGGGAGCGCCGGTTAAAGCATTAACAGCCGGAAGCTGGAAAGATCAGGGTCTGCCGTTCTATTCATGGGGAGTTACATACAGTAAAGAATTTACCGGACTGAGCACAGGTACCCCGTACAAAATAAAGCTGAATAAATGGAACGGCACGATAGCCGAAGTCTCAGTAAATGACAAATGGGCAGGGGTAATCGCATTTCCCCCGTTTGATCTTGATGTTACTGAATTCATTACCTCCGGAACAAACAGGATAGATGTCAGGGTTATAGGGAGTCTCAAAAATCTCATGGGTCCTCATTTCAATAATCCTGCCCCCGGGATGGTTGGTCCCGGACACTGGAGGAATGTAAAAAGCTATCCTTCAGGAAAAAATTATCAGCTGCTGGATTATGGATTAATGGAGGAGTTTGATGTGCTCCAGGGGAAATAAACATCTGATTTTTGTTATATTACCTGTTCAGTGTCACATCCAGGTAAACCGAGTACCGGCCATAGGTTTCATAAAATGGCTTGAACAGAACGCCGTCAATAGTGAACTCCAGTTTCGAGGGATCCCCTGAGATCGATTTGCTGATGTCTTTCGCATTCAGCGTCACTTTACGCCATTCAGTAATCGGACCCGTTTCCCGGGCAGCCAGCAAGACAGGCCCATAGAACAGGCTGGCAATGTTCTGCTGATCCATCACCGGCTCCAGATAGAATTTAAATGGCATCTGCAGCTCAACCGTATCACCATTCTTCCATCTGCGGCGTATGGTCAGATAGCTTCCGGGCATGGCATCAACTTTCATATCCCTGCCGTTTAACTTTACAAAGAAACCTTTGGTTGCCCAGTGGGGCACCCGGACATGGAGGTTAAATCTGCCCCTGCCCTTTATGGTAAGTTTTGTACGGTCTTCCTTAGGGTAAGCTGTTGTCTGCGTTATGGTTATCTTCCTCTCCGTCCAGTGGAGTGTTGAAGGCACATATAGGTTCACATACAGCGCCTGGTTGTCTGCACTTCTGAAATAAATCGTGCTCTGAAACTTCGTGTTGCTTTCAAGAGCTGTTCCGTTACAGCACGAAAAGCCATCCATTCCGGCGTTGTCAAACTGTTTTACCGATCCCGGCCTCAGTGGAACATGATAGGTATTTGCGGGACTGTTCTCTGCAACAGACGCGAGAATATGATTGTAAAGTCCTCGCTCGTAATAATCCATGTACTCTGCTTTCTGGTTGAAGAGAAACAGACTTCCTGTCAGCTTGAGCATGTTGTAGGTGGCACAGGTTTCATTCTGGCCGCCTTCGGCGAAACCGTTCTCGAAAAGTGAGGCTGGTTGGGCTGTGAAGCACTCAGGATTATTTAGATTCCGGGCTCCGGCGACTCCACCAATACTGTACATGTAATCATTTGTAACAATATTCCAGAAATTATCTGCTATAAAGTAGTAGTCCGGTATTTCCGAATTGCGATAAATCTCAATTGCCCCGATTATCTCCGGCGTATGCCTGAGCCAGGGCGCTGAGATAATGTCCGGTAGCATGACCACGAAGCCTGGTCTGCTGACTGTCCCATCCTCCCATTGGTTCAGCTCCCGCAGGCTGCTCCTGCCCGAAAGCATTCCGGAGCATGTACAGGAAATTATCCGGATTTGTTGAAGCAAGTCTGTTTACAAACTTGTCGCGATTTTCAATAAATTTAGACTTGTGATTATTTATATCAGCATCCAGAGAAACCTGTGCGAGGCTGAAAACTTCCAGGGTTCGATGAGGTACTGCTGATCCCTCAGCCGCCTTCACAGTCACCTTCGCCTTTGGTTGCAGTTTTGATCCGGCAATTCTTCCTGTCACTGTATATGTTCCCGGGGCAAGTACCTGGCTGTTATCCACGGGCGATGGCCAGATAACTCTTACATCCGGCCCCTCAATATTATTGCTGTAGACACCCTTTACAAAGCGCGGTAGTCTCGGGAGATGGCCCACCACGGTTTCAACCTCCACATCCTGAACGCCGGTCAGGTAAGCATTATACAGTTGAGGCTTCATCCCGAAGAATTCCGGGAGGTTTCTATCCGGTCCCGGATCAATTAATCCTGTCCCCTCGATTCCATCGAGGATCTGGTCACTACCTTGTCCGGATGCAGGAATTGCTGCAAGCGCACTAAAGCATAAGATGATCCCTGCCAGCAAACTGTTAATTCTCATACCTGAAAACCTTATTCAATTACACTAAATCCTTCCAAAGATAATCAACCCTTCTATATTGACTCTTCGGACTACCCTGATAGAGATAGAATAGTTCGATATTTTTGCAGAAGTAACAATTGTGTCAGACACCTCGCGGAAAGTCTTTTAAATATGGTGGTAGCAGTAAATACCCAATTAATCTGTGAAAAGTGAAAACCTGCCCGGGTGCACATTTATTGAGTGGAATCAAGCTTATTATTATCTCCGGTGATATATTCGATTATATGGAACCATTATTATGCATTATATGTTAGTAAGGAAATAACTTGCGACAATTTGGAGATAGATACTTTCAGACATATTTACTAAATTCGAAAAAAATAAATGCGATGATTACCAAGGTGTCAATCCGTAATTTTAAAAAGCTAGAAACTGTTGAATTTGAGCTTGGTAACACAGTAGTGATAATTGGTCCAAATAACTCAGGAAAGACGACGGTGCTTCAGGCATTAACATTATGGGATGTTGGATTAAAGAAGTTAGCGGAACTTGGAAGGAAACATTCAAAAAAGTCCAAAAGAGTAGGTGTTGCAATTAATCGAAGAGATTTATTAGCAATTCCTGTTTCATCTGCCAGACTTATTTGGTTTCATCAAGCTGTCCGTGAAATGGACAGACAATCTGAGAACCTTAAAACTGCAAATATTAGAATCGAAATAATTGTAGAAGGAATTACTAAAGGAATAAAATGGAAAGCCCCTATTGAATTTGATTATGCAAATTCAGAGTCAATCTATTGCAGACCGATGAAGATTTCTGATACAGTTGAAACATATTATCAAATTGACGAAATAGCATACCAAACTGAAATCGCCTTTCTGCAACCAATGTCTGGATTATCCACTAAAGAGGACAAATTAACTCAAGGATCCATTAAGGTGCGAATTGGAGAAGGAAAGACAGCTGATGTGCTAAGAAATGTTTGCTATCAGTTAATATATCCTGATAATTCTGAGTTGCTGGGATTTAATGCTGAAAAAAACTGGACTGAACTTTCTTCAATAATCATTGAAAAATTCGGAGCAAAACTAAACAAACCCTCATTTATTCCTGAGACAGGATCAATTGAAATGACATATGAGGAGAATGGGCACATCTATGATCTGGCATCATCAGGTAGAGGCTTCCAGCAAACATTGCTATTGTTAGCATATTTATACACTTATCCTGGAAGAACCATTTTACTTGATGAACCAGATGCTCATCTTGAAGTCATTCGCCAACGTGAAACTTATGAGCTTATAAATGGTATTGCTCAAAAATTAGATTCCCAGTTAGTCATTGCCAGCCATTCAGAAATTGTTCTTAATCAAGCGGCATCATCAGATACTGTTGTAGCGCTTTATGATGACAAGTGTCAAGCACTTACCGACAACACAAGGATTTCTCAATTCAGAAAGCTTCTTACTGATATTGGATGGGATAAATACTTTGTAGCAAGAACAAAAAAACACCTTTTATATTTTGAGGGGCCAACAGATCTGAGAATGTTGCTTGCATTTTCGAAGAAATTAAATCACGAATCACAACATTTTTTAGAAAAAGCTAATATTTCATATACTGCTGACAACCTACCATCCACAGCCCAAAATAATTTTCATGGACTAAGAAATGTAATTCCTGAATTAAAAGGATTAGCAATTTTTGATAGGCTAGACAGAAATATTCAGGATGATCCTTACTTAAAAATCTTACAGTGGAGAAAAAGGGAATTAGAAAACTATTTTTCATTCCCTGAAGTATTGGAGAGATGGGCACAAAATCATGGCGAATCTACATTATTTAAGAATTATCTGGCTGCAATGCAAGAAAGTATCCGGGATAATACCACTCCTGCATGGTTAAAGGATAGAAGCCATCATTGGTGGTTAGATTGCAAGATGTCAGATGATTACCTTCCAGCAATATTCAATGATTTTTATAAGAAGCTTGGAATTCAAAACACCTTTACAAAAGGGAGATATCATGAATTGATAGATTTCATTAAGATAGAGGAAATTGACATTGAAATTATTGAGAAATTAGACCAAATCCTGACAATACTAAATCCCAAAATGCATCGAACAAAATTTTCGAAATAGCTCTTTGCCTGACACAGAGGGCTTAAATCTTTTTTACCAGCCTTTCATCAGATACTTTTTCTTTTCATACTTATCCAGTACCAGTGAGCAATCTTCCCACTTTACGGCTTTTATATTATCTTGTTTCTGATATCTATTGTAAAAAGGATGAATTTCGCTTTCCGAAAAATCTGAAATTTTCTTTTCTGCTTCTGCCTGCCTGTTCAGGGCAACTTCTACCCATACATCTTCAAGTGTGTCAGGAATTTGGCCAAAAAGGTCGCGGATATTTTTCAATCTTGAAGCAAGTAACTGATGAACCCTGTCTTCAACAGATCCTTTATATCTCATATTGAAAATCAGAATCTCATCTCTCTCCTGCCCGATCCTCTGAATTCTTCCTTTTCTCTGTTCCAGACGTGTAGGATTCCATGGAAGATCAAGATTGATCAATGTTCCAAGTGCCTGCAGATTAAGTCCTTCGCTTGCAGCATCGGTGCCAAAAAGAAGCTTCAGCCTTCTCTGGCGGACCATGTTCTTTATCTCTTCTTTTGTTTTTCTGTAGAAGACTCCTCTCTCATAGATGCCTGACCTGTCACTACCGGCATACAAACCAGATTCTATATCCGGATGCTCTTTTGAAAACCTGTCTGCAAACCACTTAGCCGTATCATAATACTGAGAAAATACTATGCATCCTCTATTCAGCCACGGCTCAATTTTGTAACTATCCAGTAAAATATGTTTTAACAAATCATATTTCGGATCATTGTTCTGATATTCCTTCAATAACATTACAAATCTTTGAAGACATGAAGTTTCCTCCCTGGTAAGTGATCTGAATACCGAATCCTGAGCCATGAATTTATCCTCATCTTCATCTCATCGGCAAAGATCCGTTTTAATACAGATACATTCTGAGGCGACAATTTATAGTATACATCTCCGGGTAAACTAAATTTATAATCAGCCATTCCAGTCAATCTCCTGAAGACTCCGAAGGTTTCAGGTTTTTCGGCAGCAGGAGGAAACGGATTTCTGAGCCATTCCCATTTCTCATTATCTTCAATGATTTCTTCCCTTCCTGTTACAATATTTATTCCTCTTAATGGTTCTCTTTGCCAGTTGCTGAGATAGTCTCCAAGTACGAAATCGGCCCCTTTCGAAAGTATATACAAAAGATCCCATGCCTCAACAGGGTTCATTTGAACAGGAGTTGCAGTCGCAAGTAACATACTTTTTGTCCGGCCGGATATATCCAGAAGGAATTGCATCAGATTGTTTGGCTTGGGTGCTTCGTTTTCCCTGCCGGGGAACATATTTTTTCTTCGTGCCCGGTGAGCTTCATCGACAATTACACATTCATAGTTCCTGGACATAAGGTATTCGCTGACTTTTTCTCTTGATCTTACGATAAGGCCCTGGGAAATTATTCCCACTCGTCTTGGACATTTTGATAATCCGGATTCATCATAAACCGGATATTCGACATTATTTTCATCAACCCAGGAGCTGCCATTCCAGACAGCAGAAGGCATATCGAGAAGGTTGGACATCTCTTCCTGCCACTGCCAGATGAGTGTTTTGGGGACAATGATCAGAATAGGTTTTTCACCTTCAAGCGCCATAAGCATTGCCGATAATGCAAGCTGAACCGTTTTCCCGAGTCCTACCATATCGGCCAGTACATATCGTGCTCCCGGTCCTTTTCCATGAGCTTTGAAGGCAAGGTCGACGAAATACTTCTGATGTTCCCATAATCCAAATTCTTTACGATAAACAGGGCTTTCAATTACCGTGGAAGCAGGATTCTTATCTTTCCTCCATTCTGGTATATTGTAAATTACCTGTCTGTTTATAATTCTCTGTAAGTCTTCAATTATAAAAGAAGTAAGCGGCCTTGCCATCGGATGTGTCCATAAAGCATCAAATTCATCCTGCACCCATTGAATTGACGCATTATCATCATCAACCCATGCGATCTCATAATTACCTTTTTCGCCCCAGCCTCCGTAAGTTTCGTTCATGCTTCCGATAAAAGCGATCTTTGATCCGTCTGATTTTGTTATGACACCTGCTTTTCCATGGATCAGACCGAAGACATCATTGGGCAGGACTCTGACCTGTATCTTACTTGTTGTAAGATAATTATATAGCTTTTTTATTCTTTCAGGGATCTTTATAAGCTCTTCTTCCGGCCTTCTTTCGCACCATTCAAGCTTCATCGCCTGTGACTGGTCTTTTATAAATTTCACATCGTCAGTCTGAAGTTGTGAGTTACAGACAACCCGTACAATTCCATTCATTTGATAGATCTGTTCTCCTGCTATCTCTATAATGGAGCTGCTGAAATAACCCGCTATACGGTCATAACTGACAGCTCTATCCAGTGATTTGTTGAAAAATGCCTCACCCGGATTGTTTACCCTCGATGAGAAATGGTTGATCATTTATTTACGTATTTATTATTTTGGAATGTCGTAGCCTGGAAATCCTTTGTTGATTATTAAAAATAGATTTCAATCGCAATTTTAGCTCAATTCCATAATTCTTCTGATTGCCATTCTAGAGGGAAGCCCATTGCTCTGACATCTATTATTTCATATTTTTTCAACAAACTCCTGAATTTGCTGCTGAATTTATGTTTTGGATTTATTGTATTCAACAGGTAAATAAGCATAGAGAGTAAGAAATAAGTCCGGTTATTTATTTTTACTAATTTCCCTTTTTTAGCAGGATCACCTATAGAAGTCACTTTTATCCATTGCCCGGAGGGAGATAACGGGATCTGAGGGCTTATTCTCAGAATCCTGTTCCACAACCTTAAATGATGAGCACATAAATTCCTGATATACACAAAACAATGAAGCCACGATTCAAAAACTTGTTCCCCAAGTCCAGAATGATTTGCTATTAAACGTTTTTCCGGACAGGACATAAGATTATAATAGAATGATGACAGATTGCCAAATGATGATATCTCAAGAATCATCCAGCTTGGAGGTAGAGGATCAGAATAGATTTCAGAAAACTGTTTTATAAAAACTTCATCACTTCGGTCTCTTTCTACCCTTAATTTTTCAATTGATTCATCATACGATTTCTGATTTTTAAACAGAGTTTTATCATTATACCAAAAGGGGCCATATTTATGTGAGAGGATATATATCATTTTTGCCCGTATAGCAACTTCGATTTTTTCAAGTTCAGAAGAAACAAGCTGCCTTAACTCACGATCAAAGCAATATAACTGGAAAGCGTTGTTAAAACTAGCTCCATCTTTGAATATTTTCAGGGATTTAAGTTCTGCAATTAAAGGGTACCAGTAAGCGCTCAACCTGAAGTAACTTATATTCTCAAGAAGATGCAGGGCTTTCTTCTCGTCTTCTATTTTAAGTCCCCGGTTTTTAAGTCTTTGAAGCTGTTCCGAATACTCAAGAGGAGGCTCATCATATTTTCTTCTGGATCTTCCTGCCATCGTCATAAATTAAAAAGTCCACCCTGAGCGCCCTGATCTTACGGGAAGGGGGGTGGACATGTTGAAACAAAGATAAACAACTGATTTCATTTCTTCAAATTTATTTTCGTCATTCATCTGCCTGAATTATGTTCCGTCGTTTGTGACGAGTTCGAGTATATACCTGGCATATCTTGCCGGATCCTCCCAATGTTTCATGTGAACAATATGCTCTGTAGTGGTAAGGTAACGAAGAAGCTCGAGAATTATCTGCCGTTTGTCCCAATAGTTCTCTACCTCATTTTTAAGCCATGCTCTTCCGGCCTGTCCATTCTCTTCTTTCTCACCCTGGTTTATTGCCATCAAAACCTGTCGTAGAAGTGTATTGCCGAAATTATCCGAACCCCTGAGCCATTTATTACCGAGTTCAGCCGGCGTTTTAAATCGCACCTGGTTGGCTTTGGTGCTTGCAAGCATGTTTTTGAATTCCTTTATTCCAAACCCCCTTGCCATCTCCTGATAGGCGCCGAGTTGGTAGACATTGTTTTTTTCAAGTTCCATGCCTTTAATAAAAAATCTTTCAACAGGGGACAAACTTTTCCAGATGAAACTGTCAAAAGATTTTGGTATCAGATAATCGTATGCTGTTCTGATAGCATTGTTTATAAGCTCTTCAACCGGATCAATCCTTCCATTAAACTGAGTTTTTCCAGCTTCTTCCTCAACATCAACACCTCCGATTCTGCGGTAACTTGTCAGAACTTTCATTGCCGCAGCATAAGATGCAAGAACATAATCAGCATCATTGAAATTGGGATCTTCTTTGTCTTCAAGGTTCTTCATGCTGTCAATCTGACGCTTAACCTCTTCCTGAATTTCAAAAATGATGGTATCTGAAAAGGCATTAAGAGTAGAAACATTTTTTCTTAATACCAGAATTACAGGTCCTTTAACATAGTTGCCTTCTTTTAATCCTGCACTTTCCGTTTCTGTTGCAATATTCCAGGCAGCTGTTACGGTCAGACCTGCTCCGATAAGAATCCTTCTCAGCTCTGCCCATACAGCAGGATCCTGATGTGTGAACATAATTACCTGAATTCCATTTTCTGACATATTATCGGCAAGATTACGGTATATCTCGACCATGCTTTTGTTGAAATCACCACCGTTTCCCCGTACCGCTAAAATTCTTTTGCTGTCAGAGTACCATTCCGGGAAAGCTCTTCTGAGTAATTCTTTATCCCATGCCAGGAAAAATTCTGAAAGCTCGTGGTAATTAACTGCATCCGCGTATGGAGGATCAGTAATCCATAAATCACAATTTTGCGAGATACTCCTGGCATCAGACAGAATAACAGAAGAATTCGAATCTATCTCTTCATTATTAATATTAAAAAACCATGTTGTGTCAAGTGTTGAAATAGTCCGCGATAAACCATTGTAGAAAGTATTTAATGCCTGATTGTAAAATGTGTCACGACCTTTTTCGTTTGCTCCATCATTAATCCAGCCACATAATTTTGAGTTCCAATTTGCCAGTTTATTTATCCCGAGTAATCCAACAACAAGTTCTTCCTTCGATTCGGCCATTTCAGCAACAATTTTATTGAAAAGGCCATGAGTCAATAATTGCCGTGGATAAAACAACTGATGCCAATATTGCCAGCCTCTTTCTTCTATCAACAGAATCGTAAATCCGTTTTTGAAAACTTCTGAGGTTTTCAATCTTTTCTTCAGAAGCGCCGGATATATTAATACTTGCCCAGGTCAATAATCCGGCAATCGGATTCAAATCACTACCAAACACATCACAACCTATTCTGGCTGCTTCAAATGGGATAGAGCCGCCTCCGCAGAATGAATCACCCACTACTGGTTTTCCTGAGAATTTCTTTTTACCAAGTTCCCCAATTAGTTCGGTTAAAGATTTAGCATTGGTCTATAAATGACTATTTATTTGTTTCCATGCTTCATCGTCATCCAATTTAGTTTCTTCAGGTCGAAGTGAGTATTCCAGCTTTTCATCATAACTTAATCTGTTGAATGCAATATGTGTTGCTTGTTCTTTTTTAGCTCTTGGGATTCCGGACTTCCACTTTAACCTGGTTAAATCGTTCTTAAATGCCGATTTGACCAATTGACTCTGATCAATATTCTGATCCATAAAAAGATCAGCCGGTACTTCGAAATATTCTCTTACTTCCTTTAAGGTAAGGTTTTCAATTATGGTTATTTCTTTAATAGGCCTCACTTTTCTCTTCCATAATCCATCCTGGTCCATCATAAGGATATTCAGGAATATTTCTCTGTCTTTTACAGGTTCATTGCTGGCGGGCATTAATAATCCGAGTAAAGTTGCCCTGATTAATATCAATGGTTTCCTGCCCCACCATTTGCCCAGTCCTGTTATAGTTTGCCCAAGGTTAGCCTTTCTTTCCTTATAGCTCTCTTTTGAAACTTTGCTTACAGGGAACTGTACCTCTATAAATGATTGATCCATTATTTATTATCGGAATTTGTCAAATCAGAACTGTCCTCAAGATATATATCAAAAATACTCCTTTGCTGTAATTTATCGGTAACCGGATTCTCGGTAAGAGCATATCTTACTGCTGTTCTCCAGCCGTATTTTGAATTCGCATCTCCGGTGCTGGCGTTTGTCATTGTGTACAACCACCATCGTTCCTCGGGTTTCAGACCCTGCCAGTTCTTAATGGCAGTTGGTATGACCCGTATATCGCAATCCCCGATTGCCCAGCAAAGAAGAGTCATTTCTTTGCCAAGAAGCCGCTGTACCGGATTTTGCCCCTGCTTCCATGTTCCTGATCTCAAACCGGCTTCTTTCAATCGAAGGTTAAATTCATTACGCAAGGAGATCTCAATTTCTTTCCATTTGATCCTTGAGAATTCACATTTCAGCCTGTCGAATCTGTGATCTATTTTCTGCTCAGGGGCATCAAAAAGGGAGAATTCTCCGCTCGGTTTTTCCGGTTCATCCGGATTTCCCCATTCAAATCTTTCATAGATAAGGACTTTACCGTTCAGATTTTTTGGTATAATAACCAGAAAATGATGCTTTGACTCATTGGGATCAAAACCAAAACCAATTACATCTTTTATCTTTCCCATCAGAATAATACTACTGCTTTATTTCCTCCTGCTTCAATGAACTTAACTGCATTTGTTTCTCCGCGATCCAGTCCTCAAAATCCTGTCCTGTAAGAAAATGTACCACCCCGATCTGAAGAGACGTCTCAAAACTGCCAACTGTACCCAGAGAGGATCTTAAAAAATCGATCTGTGCTTCGATCTTTTCTTTTGGGATTTTCAGGGAACTGTCATAGATTACCTGCGCCCAGTGGTCATCTCCATTGGTCTTAAATACAGAATTTATGCTCACATCGGAGAATACAGCATGATATTTATAAAAGAGCGCCAGTTCGTCATACGTTTGCTTATTGCTGCTGGTTTTCACCATGCCCTTTTTATGATATTCAAGAGGTTTGTTCCTGTCAATTTTCAGACCCTCCGGTTTTTTCCAGTCAATTGAAACTTCAATCTGATCAGACCTGATCCCTTTCTTTTCAGCTATTGCCAGTACATAACGTGTGTTTTTTGGTATAATGAAGTCGTCGTTATATTGCGCAGCCCCCGGAGCTTTTGGATCAGTTCCGTCAGTAGTATAAAGTATTTTAGGTTCAGCAACCGAAGCTTCCAATTTCATTTTCTTTTGATCGCCTGCATCATAGGTCTTATATCGCAGGTTGATCTTATTTACCCATTTGACCGGTTTTCCGGTTTTATACTCACCTTTTGAATCGACACACAAAAACCAGACAATCATTTCATCAGTCCTCCATCTGTTGAAATCGGTTATCTTATCGGAAACAGTCGTTGGTTCCTGGTCATATTCATAAAAAACAGTATCACCAAATTTCGGGATTATGTTCAAAACTGCTGCGCTGGAGTTTTTATCGGGCCAAGTTGCCTGTATCGTTACAGAGGTCTCTTCCTTTGGAGGATTTTTCTGGATATAATTTCCCGCCTGGCACCAGGTACCGGTTTTCAGACAATGTTCAATAAGTTCGTCGAGAGCTTTAGGGTGATGCCATTGCCAAACCGGACTTGAAGCTGCACGGTTTTTAAGATCTTCACGGTGCATTTCATCAAGTGTGAAAAGACGCTGCAGACATTTATCCTTAAAAGTGCCGGAAGTTGGATTCTCTGTCGTAAATTTTTGTTTTTCAGTTAAAACCTTTTTGATCTGATCCTCTCCATTGAAATCATTTCCCCGGAAATCCATCAGGAATTCAGCATCAACCAGTCTATCTTCTCCCCGGTAGTGGAAAGGATAATAAAGTTTTACAAATGTTTCACGTGCTGCTGACAACAATTGCTGGCCGATTTTGATTTCACGGTCGACTGCCATTTCAAACTGTGGATTACTTTCCGAAACCCTTTCACTTTTCATATTGGCAATAATCCGCTGAATGGCCTTAAATTCTTTTGCCTTTCGCAAAAGGCTATCCATTGTGTTCCTGTCACCGGTCAGAAACATTATCCGGTTTTTATACTGGGCATCTTCATAAAGCCTTACAAGGTCAGGATTCAGTCCTGAGCTTAACAGGTTTGGTTCGGAAAGAACCAGAAGGATTTTGTCTGATTCAATTTTTATCTGATCGACCGGCGGAAAGACCATTACTTTCTGGTAGCAATCGTTAATTGTGGATTTAAACCTTTCTTCAAGGAACTTCCTGATTTCCAGCCGGGCGCTCTCCTCATCATATCCTTCAACAAGGCTGTTGAGTTCGGCTATCAGGTTCAACGAGATAACCCACCATTTCATGAGGAGCCAGCCCGAGTAATGCATTCGGGACATCGGCAAGAGATGCAACAAGGAGGAGTTTTGCTGCTTGAGAGATGAAGTCAACTTTAAACTGACTGTCAATTACTTCTGCGGTGGCTCTTCTATCGTTGGCAATATCTTTGCTTATTGCATTTATAAGGGAAGGCTTTATTTGTGATACAGCAGTATTTAAAGAAGGATCGTTAAGGTCAATATCGAAGGCATTAATAAGGTATCTGTTCTCAGCAGTTCCTGAATTCCACATAGAGATTATAACCCTACGCATCAATCTTATAAGATCGCGGGTTTGCTGAAAATTCTGATTTTCCCTGAACCTTTCATATAATTCCCTTATCGAAGGGTGGAAAGGGTATGATTCTTTTATTCCGGTGAATAGTTTGTCCGGGCTGTAATTTGTAAGGCCCAGATTCTTTGCTTCTTCAACTTTGGATCTATAAGCCTGAGCTATTTCGTTAACTTCATCTTTTGCCGGTAACCGGGTAAACAGCTTTGTCCTGAGGATGTCATATATTTCATCTGATGAACTCCCGACAGGTTCAATATTAAGGGCAAAACGACTTACCTCTGCCTCAAGATTGGAAAAAGATGCCTGCAGTAACCGGATTCCGCTCTGGTAAGTTGCTTTAAGGTCTGAAATTACAATTAAAATATTTGAAAGCTCCTGCCTGTTGGCTGCATTAAATAAATTAGCGAGAGCAGTTGTTGTAACATCGAGAGATCTCCGGTTCCGACCGGGATGGTTCTGGCATTTTCGAGATAAGGAGGCAGCTCATCAAGCAGAATAAGTTTTGGTCTGCCTTTCAGCATATTTATCCATTCGCTTTGTCCCGGAGCTCTGAGGCCGCTTTCCCAAAGTGCTTTAAACTCGTTTTCTCTACCCAGTTGACGGGCCAGTTCACCCCAGATACCCTTGGGGGCATTGCTTTCCCTTCCCGAAAATGCAATTACTTCAACTTTATCAAGTCCGTCATCTTTATAGTCATTACCAATTACCTTTGGGCGGAACTCAGGATTCCTTGCCAGTAATCCAAGGGAATTCATATTGTGAGTTTTACCTCCTCCCATACTCTGTGTAAGCTTTATCAAACCCTGAGGACTCTTACCTTTAAAGCGGTCAAAGGCAGTCCTGAGCAGGACAGACATTCACTGCGTTTTAAAATTAGTATCGAAAAACTGTACGGTATCAATCCTGTCCTGAATCAAATCACTGATATCAAGCACATCTGAATCGATATCCAATTGCCTGGGTTTGCACAGATTTACCAAATGCTTCATATTTTAGTTATAGATTTATTAGTATATCAATGAATATGAAAATTTCAGTAGCCGGGAGATATAAAATTTCGTAGCAATTCAACAAAATGAAGTTTAATATCCATGATTAAATTTCAAAGTTGTGATCTAAAATTCAACCTTATTTAGATCTTGTAGGATCATACAACTTTGTAATCGCCACCTATCAGTTCAAGGACGATCTCATTATAAAGCGGCTGGTTTGAATAAGAAATCTTTCCTCACATTATGTAAAGCTTTACATAATATGCAAAGATCATACGTCTGATGTCTTTCGCCTTTTCCTTTTAGCTTTTATCCTGTTCTTTCCACAGACGGTAACCGGAATCAATGTTAAGCCAATATTGTGGAGAGGTATTGAATATACCGCCAAGTAACCTGGAAACTTCAATCGTCAGCGGTTGTCTCTCGCGAAGAATAGCATTCAGAAGTTTTGTTTTGATATCCATCTCATCGGCAAGATCCTCCTTTGTCCAGTCACGAAGGTCCATCTCCTCGCGGATAAAATATCCGGGGCCGAATTTTTTTGCTGCTCTTATCTGAGAAGTGCTTACCATATATACGTGTTTCAGAATCTGTAATGCATTGAAATAGTTCTCATTAAAAATTTACCTGTTATATTCCGGTAGTCATCACCCAGCTTCCTTTTCCTTCCCTATCTCCACCTGTACCCCGTTCCTTCAAGAGGCAAATGCTCCGGGTTTTTAAGACGACCATACTTATCCCACCAGTCCTGGTAGATTATCCTGACTGCCAGAACCTCCTCCCCGGTTAGTCTGTCATCAGGATTGCTCTTTACATCAACCAGTACCGGAGTCAGAGATGCGAAATCCCTGTCTGAAATTATTGATTCTACACACCATAAAAGATACTCGCCAATCATTATGGACTCCTTACCGTTATTAAACCTGTATGGCGGAATTGAAGATATCGGATTAATCGGAAAATGATCACACGGGGTGATCAGATCAGTATTTTCCGCCAGATTGATAAGTAACATAACATCTTTCTTCTGAAAATCAGGCATTATCGCCCAAAGCCTTTCCCCGTTTTCGGTTATTTCGAATTCATCATAAGAACCGTCTTTAAGCTGCTCAACAAACTGTCTGACATCCGGATTCTTTAAATTAAAATCATTCTTATCACAACTTTGACAGATAACAGCAAAAACCAATATTATGACCAGATTTTTCATTTCTGCTTTTTAATATTGATGATATTTTAAAGATAACAGTTGCTTTATAGTTTCCCAATAAAATGTTTTATCCCGGGGATCCTTCTATCGGACTCATCTCACTAAAAACCAGCTCGCTAAAGTCAGACCGGAATAGTAATTTCACCCTATGGCTGAAATAATAAAGTTAAATTAAGACTAATATAAAAATCCAAACAGCCAGAGAGGAATTACATTCCCCGAACCGTATTTTATGTCATCTTGTGCAAGAAAAGATTTCTCAATATCCCGTATTTGTCTGCCAGTTTTGTTCCTGCCTGACCTGAAATTTTAGAACTAAATCTTCATTCTAGTACAAATAATTATGGATCAAACCGCTATTTTAGAATTTTTTGCATGATACAAATATTTTTCTACCTTTATTTCGTTATTGACTGAAATGACCTTAACCCCGCGTTTCAGCATTTACAAGGAGGAGAATTCTTCAAATTTAAAAACAAGTAACTTAAACTTAATTTTTGTCCTATGAGAAAATTACTGACAATCATTGCACTTACTTTTATCTCCGGATCACTTATCGCCGGCGGTCTGGTTACAAATAATAACCAGAGCATTAAATTTAACCGTCTGCAGAACCGGAATGCCTCAACAGATATTGATGCAGTATTCTATAATCCTGCCGGTCTGACAAAACTTGGAAATGGCTTTTACGTCTCCTTGAATAACCAGTCTGTATTCCAGACCAAAACTGTTACAAATAATTATCAATATCTTTCCAAGGAAAAGCCCAGGACTTACATTGGAGAAGTTAGAGCACCTCTGTATCCGGGGGTATACCTTGCCTTTAATACGGGCCGGCTTTCATTTTCAGCAGGCGTTAATCCGGTTGGCGGAGGAGGAGGCGCAGAATACGCAAAAGGAGTACCATCTTTCGAATCACAAATTGCTGACCTTGTTCCCAGTCTGGTAGCTCAGGGAATTCCTACGACAAACTACGATGCATTTATATTTTTCAAGGGATCATCAACTTATCTGGGATATCAGGCTAATGTAGCCTATAAAATAAGCGATATGCTCTCTGTCGCAATCGGTGGAAGACTTGTTTCCGCCAAAAATGCATATGAAGGGTATATGAAAAATATAAGTATAAATCCCAACTTCCCGACCTTTGGCCCGACTTATGACGGAAGAATGGTTCTTGCCAAGAATTTCTTCACAGCCGGAGCAACCTTTTTTAACTCACTTCCGGCATTGGCGACTGGAGCTGCAGCACAATTACAACCAGCTATAACAGCAGGTTATGGTACTGTTCTGCTGGCAAACGGAGCATCAATCGGGATGTCCGAGGCATCAATCAAGGGAATACAGTCACTTCTGGGAGCAAAGGGGATGACTCCGCAGCAGATAGGTGCAGCAACTATTTCGGCGGCCCAGACAGAATTGAATACAGCTTCACCCGTTTACCTTGCAAAAGCCGCTGCAATGACAGGCTATGCAGGCAGAACATCTGATGTTGTTGTGGATGCTGAACAGTCAGGAAAAGCTTTTACTCCGATCCTCAGCGTTAATTTCTCACCATCAGAGAAATTAAATATTGCCCTTAAATATGAATTCAAGACAAAGCTTGATCTGAAAACAAAAGTTATTGACGGAAAAAACGGAGGCGGTATATACATACAAGATTCAGTATCAATTGCCGATCTGCCTGCCATTCTTTTCCTGGGAGCCGAATATAAACCTTTTAACAGGCTGACCCTGGCAGGAACATTCAATTGCTACTTCGACAAAGGTGTTGATTATGACGGTCAGAGCGATGTCGATATTGAAAAGATCGATAAGAATTTCCTGGAATTTGGTCTGGGAGCAGAATTTGGCATCACCGAAAAACTGAGGATCAGTGCCGGATGGCTTGCCACAGCAACCGGTGTAAATCCCGAAAAATATAATACTGACCTCACCTACAGTACAAATACAAATACGTTCGGAGGTGGTATCGGGTACAGGATTTCTCCCATGCTCGATCTTAACATCGGCACCCAGTATACATTTTACAAGGATGGCACAAATACCCTGATGAGGCTGAAAAGCTATGAAGAGACTTATGCTAAAAAGACATGGATCATCGGAGCCGGACTTGATTTTTATTTCGGGAAAAAATAAGAATTGACGACACATAATTAAGAAAGACTGATCCGGCAGGGTCGGTCTTTATTTTATTCTTTCCACCTCAATCAATAAGGGCAATATCCTTTTTGACCCCGACTGGTAAATAGGAATAAAATCGCATTCGATCGCGGGATATTTAATATTATTCATTACGAGGACAGTCAACCCTCCCTGAGGATTTCTTTTCTGATTGATGATTGTACCTGTTTCGATAACCATTTGTCCGCCCCTTTGCAAAGTATCCGGAAAATGACACCTTATATTATATGTCCCTTCCTCAATTTCAACTCTCCATTTACCAAAAATCTCCTCCTGGGTCCAGATACCTCTGTCTCCACCTGCATCATTCCTGTTAAGATAAACCGGATTTTCCTTCTCATTACCTATGATTATCCTCTGAGGATCAGTAAGATTGGGTGAATTGACCAGTTCTTTATAATATGTATCAAATTCCTCCTTTAATGATCCGGCAAGTGAAATATTGTCGTGGATTATATTGTTCTGCTCATAAGGATTATTTTCAATATCATATAATTCAAATCCCGCAATTCCCGAATCATAATCCGTATGACCTGCAAATTTGTATTTTCATCAAGATTCAATTCCCCCAGCTTTTGAAGGATTTTTCCGATGTTATCATCGATGCTTTTAACCATTGCATACACTCTCCGGGCATCCTCCTTATTGTTTTCATTCATCGGATTGAATGGTCTGATGTCGTTTTCAAAGCCTGAAGACGGATCAATATCCCTGAACAATGAATAGTATTCCCCCGGCACCTGCAGTGGTGTATGAGGCGCATTGAATGCAAGGTAGCAGAAAAAGGGCTTATTTCTGTTTTCAATTATGAAATCAATTGCTGTTCCTGCAAAGATGTCGGAGCAATAGCCTTTATAAGATTGCTGTTCCCCGTTATGCCATAAGACCGGATTGAAATAACTGCTGTCGCCTTTAACGAAAGTCGTAAAATCCCCGGGCTGTCCCATCCCTCCGCCCAGGTGGACAATTGATTCATCAAAGCCCTGATCAGTGGGACGGCAGGGATAACTGTCACCGAGGTGCCATTTCCCGAAAATGCCTGTTCTGTACCCCTTTCCTTTAAGTATTTCAGCTATAGTAACCTCATTTGCAGCCATTATCGCACCGCCGTTATATGTATCATGAACACCGGTGCGCAGACTATAACGTCCGGTCATTAACGATGAACGGGTAGGCGCTGAAACGGGACACACATAGAAATTACTGAATCTGAGGCTTTCACCAGCCAGTCTGTCGATATTTGGCGTACCAAGGTGAGGATTCCCTGTAAAACTAAGGTCGCCATACCCCTGATCGTCGGTGATTATCAGAAGCACATTCGGAGACTGAATTCTCTGGCAACCGGGAAATACAAGCACGGAAGCGGGAATAATTAAAAATCCTAGCTTTTTATCCATGTTTTTTAAGTCTAATTTAAAGAATTTTGTCCTTCCCGACTTTCAAATATTAATAAATTATTCCTGTTAACAATTACGTGCAGGCTGATTTAAGTACCTGGAGATTTGCATAAGCGGGACTTACCCTATCAGGAAATTGAGATTTATTGAAAGTCTCCGGGGGGAAATGGGTTGGCTGAAATGGCTAAGTAAGGGGCAAAGAAACAGCTGACATTATTCTCTGTTCAGAATAATGAATTGAAGAAGAAAAACACAACAGCTCCGATTACTGCGGAAACGGGTATTGTCAGGATCCATGCCCAGAATATTTTTGTTGTAACTCCCCATTTCACTGCCGAAAGGCCCTTTATTGCACCTACCCCCATTATGGCGCCTGTAATGGTATGAGTAGTACTTACCGGTATCCCGAAGTGAGTTGCCCCAAAGAGGGTCAATGCTCCGGCCGTCTCGGCACAGAATCCCTCGAAAGGCTTCAGCTTAGTGATCCTCTGGCCCATAGTCTTGACAATTCTCCAGCCTCCGAAAAGAGTACCCAGGGCAATAGCTGCCTGACACGACAGAACGACCCAGAGTTCCGGGCGCTTATCATCTACAGATGCCATACCCATGGTTATCAGGGCAATCCATATTATCCCCATCGATTTCTGGGCATCATTCCCTCCATGTCCCAGACTGAATGCAGCAGCAGACAACAGTTGAAGCCGCCTGAAATGTTTATCGACACCCGAGGGAGAATGCTTTTTAACAAGGTTTATAACAATTATTGAAATTATGTATGACATTACCATCCCAAGCAATGGAGCGATCACAATAAAGGCAGCAATCTTCAGAACGCCTCCGGCAATAACCGAAGAGGGGCCGGAACTGACGATGGCTGCTCCGACAAGTCCCCCGACAAGAGTATGCGACGAACTGGAGGGTAATCCCCACCACCAGGTAAGAAGATTCCATGTTATAGCGGCAACCAGTGCCGCAGCAATCACAGTAAGAGTGACAACTGCCGGATCTATGACACCTTTTCCCATTGTTGTTGCAACCTTCATAGGAAAAACCATAAATGCTATAAAATTGAAAATCGCTGCCAGAAGAACAGCATTAAACGGAGAAAGGACTTTTGTAGATACTATCGTTGCAATTGAATTGGCTGAATCGTGAAAGCCGTTTATGAAATCAAAAATCAGAACCAGTCCGATTATCAAATATAAAAATGTCATCCGCCTCTGAATTATTTACCCGAAATTAAGGCTACAATTTTAATAATTAATTCCAAATCTTCACCGGTCTGAAATCAACTTTAAATATAACATATCCTGATGATTGAATATATTTCTGATTTTAAACTAATTAAGTATTATAGTATTACCAGCCCCCAGTTCAATATAATCTTCCCCGAATGAATCCCTGAACATCTTTATCTGCTCTTCACCGGTGCAGTGTGTGGCTCCGCATTTGACGATCCCAAGGGCTTTCATACCGGTAATTATCTCATCCATCTCTTTCTCAGATTTTACCAGGGCCTGTTCAGGAATCTGATAGTCAAATTCCCCTGAAGTGTACAGGTGTTCACATATCCTTGCAGGATCATCTACCAGTAATGGATCCAGTTCAAGACCGGTTCATAAAGGACTTTTATTGTAACCGGTTTATCAATCCCTGTCCCTGATGAAACACCTTTCAGCCCTTCCTGATCATTCAGCCTGCTGTAATTCTGCCCGTTAATCTGACATCCGACGGCAGGAAGAATAACAAGAACCAATAATAACATTAGCTTTTTCATTTTGATTTATTTATTATTATAAGTTTAAAGTCGTACAACTGACTCTTACTACTGTCAAACAAATGACCATTTATCCCTCTGCGCCTCTGGCTCTTAAATCCCATGGTCGTCAAATTAAGGGGTATTATGGATATAAGTTTCCCCTCCTTTTTTTAAGGAGGGGTGGCCAGACCACAAAATCAT
>Ga0116157_10000543_pt1 | contig 38941 bp, 40 predicted proteins | sample AD_UKC048_MetaG_FD_89882 | JGI IMG/M metagenome (GOLD analysis project Ga0116157, IMG submission 89882) | Active sludge microbial communities of municipal wastewater-treating anaerobic digesters from USA - AD_UKC048_MetaG | ecosystem: Engineered > Bioreactor > Anaerobic > Digestate | place: USA... | reverse complement strand
GTTTTCATTTATCTCGACCTTGTTCTGCATGCCGAGAGCATTGTCAACAGGGTTTTCTGAAGCACGAATATACTTTTTGCCAGAGCTCACCTTGATCTGCATGTCACTCAGATCGGTGTTGTTGCGATTAACCTGGTTAATAAACGAATTTACTATCCATTGATTCGTTATCCGCATTTTGCCTGTCTCCTTGTTTTGCGCCCGCTATCTGTTATCGGGCCTGCAATGCCTTATTAATTCTTCTTTATAAATCTGCGCCATCTACGATCATCTGTGGCTGCATCTTCCAACTGTCATACAACTCAGAATCACTGCACATACCGAATATCAGATCATGCCGTTGATTATCTTATCCAGCATCTCATCGACCGTGGTGATCACTTTGGCAGCCGCATTGTAAGCGTGCTGAAAGCGAATCAGATTTGCCAGTTCCTCGTCGAGAGAAACGCCCGAGAGCTCCGCCCTTTTTGCATCCAGCTGTGTTAACAGACTGCTGCTGTAGTTCTTTTCGGTTTCGAACTTTTTGCTTTTCGAGGCAACTTCGGTAACGATCTCGTTGTAGAAATCGTTGAAAGAAGACTGACCGTCGTTAAAAAAGTTCTTGTGCTTCAACTGTGCAATGGCAATAGCGTTGGCGCCGTCACCCACGCCATTGAAAGTTCTCAATCTGTCGGTGGCATTTTCGATGGTGCCGCTGGCGGCTGCGATGCTGTTCAGGTTTGCCTTGATATGGTCTTCGAGAGCAAGATTCTGAATCGCATTCTTATAGGGATTATCAACATCGACATATTCGAGCGGTTTAAAGAAATTACGGCCGGTAACACCGTCAAGACCATAACCATTGCGGTGAATCTGGTTGGTTTCGACCGCGATTGTATATGCCAGCTTGTTAAGGTCGTTGATAGCCGTCTGCAGAGCGCCGTCTCTGACCTGAAGAAGCCCCTTGAGCTTACCGCTGGTAACCACCGGTCTGAGGTCAAGATTTGCCACACCGGTATCACGAATCAGCAGGGTGACACCCTCGAGTGCCCCGGCCACATCATTTTTCGAAGAAACGAATTCCTGGTCGCCAAAGCTGAAGCGGGCATCACGGGCTTCTTTATCAGTCTGAAGATTCAGAACGGTAAAAAGGTTGCTTGTGCCATCAGAAGTTTTGATCGAGTAATCAGTGCCCGTTTGACTTGAATTGAGAACCAGCTGGCCCGATTCATTGATCGAAGCCCGAAGGTTCAGATTGGCAGAATCGAGCATCTGCGACAGGTCGCGCATAGTCGTATTTTCTGCATCAAGAAAGAATTCACGGCCATTGACATTGAAACTGCCGCTGGTTATGCCAAAGTCAGACAAAGGCCCGGTCAGAGGGTGAAAGGTCAGGAAAGAATACTGTGAATGGGCCTGAGCAACCGATGAAACCGTAAGGGTGATATTGCGCTGATCGACGGTATGGGTGATAACCGCAGAGGCCACGTCAGCATTGTCTGAGAATTCAGGGTATCCGTTACTTCCGGAAACAGTACTGAATGATTCGCCATCTTTAACACTGATGTTGAGTTCCCTGAAAATATTGTGCTGTACCAGAGTATGAGCCCCGCAGTTAACGGTCAGCTCACCCTTCTGGTTGTAGAAGGCATCCACGTTCACCAGTCCGGCGAGATCTTCGAGGGCTTTCTGGCGCTGGTCACGCAAATCATTGGCCACATTACCCGAGGTTTCAGAACGACCGATCTGCTCGTTCAGACTGGCAATGGTTGTGGCAATACTGTTGATTTCCTTGACCGTATCCTGAATCTGGTTCTCGATACTGCCCTGTGAACACCAGGTCGGCGAGCCCTGCAGCCGGCGCAGCTGATTGTCTATATCTGAGAAGATTCCGACCAGAGACTCAGTCTGTTCAACCAGGTTACGACGCAGTGAACTGTTTGAAGCATCGTTGGCAAGATCCTGCCAGGCAGCCCAGTATTTATCGAGCTCATCGCGGATAGTGGCAGTTCCAGGCTCGTTGACGATCGCCTCGATCTGCTTCATAAGATCATCGGCAGCGGTTTTCCATTCGAGGGTCGAAGTTTCTTTGGTTATTTTGGCGTCGATGAATTCGTCACGGAACTGCTGAATCAGAGTAACTGAAGCCCCGCTGCCAACCTGAGCCGTTGCTACCGGAGTGTGCAGGCTGGTAATCATATACGGCTTGTTGGCCGCGATTACCGCATTTTGTCTTGAATAGCCCTCGGTATTGGCGTTGGCAATATTGTGCGATGTTGTTTCCATCGCCTTGCGCTGCGTATAGATACCGCTTCTGCCAATCTGCAGGCCAAAAAATGTTCCAGCCATCGCCGGCCTCCTTATTACATGGCGCCTTTTTTTATTGCCATCGGGGAAATATATTTTTCCCTATAATCTCTATCGGCGATCTGGAGAGTTTACATTAGTACAAATAAAAATCTTCTCACAAGCCGAGGCATTTCTGCTTCGCGCCTGCGAGAAGATTTCTGTTTTAAAGGGTTCTCAGGCCTTGCGGTCGATCAGTGCCGGCCCAACCCTCTGCCCCGGCTTTTTGCCTGCCGGGCCATAAGTTACGTCGGCCGGAGCTTTGGTAATGAGCTTAACCGAGTATTGTGTCAATTCGAGAGCCTGTTCGATCAGGCGCTGGTTCTCTTCGTTAACGGTTTTGATTTCATTAACGACATCACGCAGCTGACTGCCGACCATCCAGACATCCGACTTGCCGTCTGTCTCAGAAATCTTTTCGACTGCGGTGTCGAGATTCGCATCGGCAGTGCCGGCAATCGCCGCAACACATTCACGACGACGGGGTTCGAGTTCAATCAACCTCTGAACCAGGATTTCTTCCTGATTAACGATGGTCTGAAGATCTGTCGAGAACTTTTCAAGCAGCAGCTTGCGCTTGTCGCCGGCGTGCTGCAGAAGTTTTCGATAAATACTCAGCTCTTCGCCAAGTATTTCTTTCAGTTCTTCAACTTTGGGATTCAACCAGGTTGTCAGCCTTCCCAGGAGCTGGTGATGACTCCTGAAGCATAGAGAGCATTGGCGACTTTTTCAGCCGGAACGTTATACTGCCCCGCGTCGAAAAGTCTCTTAATGCGGTCAACCTTTTCGGATCTGACGTCAGGTTCACTGGCAACCACTTCAGCTGCGAACTTGACGGTTTCGACCGGATCAGCCTCGGCAACCGGAGCCCCTGAAAGCACGGGGTTGTTCGGGTTTACGCCACTCGGCGGATGGAAGGTTCGAGTCGCGCTGTCGGCTTTGCCGGTTGAATTCTGCATCAGCTTGTTGAATTCACCGTCCGGCTTCGCGGTCTGAGTCTTCTTTACCTGGTCCTGATAGATTCTAGTTACATTTACATTGGAAACCTTCATGGTTCCTCCTGACTCCCTGAACGTCTTCCCCCTGTTGTGTCTCTCGTTAGCGGAGGACGCCTCCAAGGTTGAATATCGGACGAACAGGCAGGTTCATTTAGCTAAATTACAGCATATTTTAACCTGAGCCCGCCACAAAGTCAAACCCACACCGGCAGCTTTTAAGAACCGGAACAACTTATTTTCACATTGATCAGTGCGGGTGACAGCTGAAAATTCGTGGCCAAAAAGCATGTCCTGTTCAAGTTCCCAGCCCATATTTTTCAAATAAGGCGGCTTAGCAATCAACGGAATTTCTTCAGCAAGGCTCAAATTTTAACCTCTCTCCCGGGTTGTATAATCCTGGGCTAACCTGAAGGTCAGCGATTTTGCATGGCCAACGTTGATGAAAAACTAAGATGTTGTTCGTCTGAAAGAATGTGATACGGCCAGGGCAGAAACTTTTGCCGGCCCGAGCGGCTGCAAAGTTTCGCAGCACTTCTGCAGGGTGCTTCCCGTTGTGACAACGTCATCGACCAGAATCAGATGCCGGCCCGAGAACATTTCTTTAATCAGGCCACGGCCGAGAGCAAAAGCACCCTCAAGATTATTCTGCCGGTCTTTTTCGTCACAGTCGGCCTGTGGTCGGGTTGCCCTGATACGCTCGAGAGCCGGGCTGAACCGGCAACCGGCCGCCACCGCAAACTTCTCGGCCAGAAACTCGGCCTGATTGAAACCGCGCTTTAGCTGCCGGTCTGAGTGCATCGGCACCGGAATCAGAATATCATCGCTGCCGACAAGGGTTTTAAGACTTCCCCGGCTCTGGCACTGCTGCGCCAGAATTTTAAGAAGTTTCAGCGATGGCCGGTATTTAACGACGCGAATGATGTCGCTCATCAGACTGTCATAACTGCTGAGAGTATAAACAGGAAAGCTGCAGACCACGTCTTCGACACGCTGTGGTGAGCCTATCAAGCCCTGAAGTTTTATCAGGCAGCAGTCACAGAGCACCACCCCGAAATCGGTTGCTGTATGACAGGTGTGGCACCTGAAGGGCAGAAAAACTGCGACAAAGCGCTTTATAAGCTTTTTTAACACTATGCAGCCCTCTCAATTCAGATTCTCCTGGCAGATATTATACCATTGCAGAATTATCAGATTGTGAAAATGCAAAAACACAGAAATTGTGTGGCATTGCAGCCTAAAACAACAGAGGCGACTGTCACAATGACAGTCGCCTCTGGTAATTCCTGAGCGTTATTCTTCGCTGGCGCCGGCACCGCCGCGGCGGGTGCGCTTGTAAACACCGCGCTTGGCTTTTTTAACGAACTCATGAAACATGTTAACATGGGGATCATCGGCCTTGACAAGTTCTGACCACTTTTCCATGACCTGCGAGACGTTCATTTCCGAACGGAAGAAAACCTTGTAAAGCTCACGAATGTTGGCAATGGATTCGCGCGACACATTGTTGCGCTTGAGACCGACAGAGTTCAGGCCAACCACTCTCGCCGGGTTGCCATCGATCTTGATAAAAGGCGGCACATCTTTGACGATTTTGCTCATGCCACCGATCATGACCATGCAGCCGACTTTGCAGAACTGATGAATACCGGTGAAACCACCGAGAACCGCCCGGTCACCGACTTCAACATGGCCGGCAAGAGTAGTGCAGTTCGACATGATAATATTGTTGCCAACCTTGCAGTTATGGGCAATATGCACATAAGCCATCAGCAGGTTGTTGTCGCCGACGATTGTCGAGTTGCCTTCGCCTTCTGCCAGATGAATAGTGACAAATTCGCGGAAATGATTACCATTACCAATCTTAACGAAGGTTTTCTCGCCTTTGAATTTGAGATCCTGGGGTGGAGTACCGATTACCACAGAGGGATGCAGAACATTATCGCGCCCGATAGTCGTATGACCATAAATATGGCAGCTGGCACCAATATCGGTGTTTTCACCGATTTCCACATCCGGCCCGATTACGGCAAAGGGGCCCACTTTGACTGAAGGGTGTAACTTCGCCCCTGGGGCGATTATCGCGGTTGGATGAACAGACATGTGTCTACTCCTTGCTATTTATCGGTTAAACGAGCTGAAACATAAGTTCGCCGCCGGTAACCAGTTCGCCGTCGACTCTGGCTTCCGCTTCGACCTTACCGGTATTGCCCCGCACTTTGAGAACTTTGGCATGAAATTCAATACGGTCTCCGGGAACAACCGGCCTACGGAACCTGACATTATCTATACCACAAAAGAAAGGTGTTTTGCCTTTGTGTTCCGGCTGCGAGAGAAAAAGCACGCCAGCTACCTGAGCCATGGCTTCAACCATCAGTACGCCTGGCATAACCGGCTTGCCGGGAAAATGGCCGTTAAAAAATTCTTCATTGGCGGTAACATTTTTGATACCAATTATCGATTCACCGGGAACGATGGAAAGAATTCTGTCGACCAGCAGGAACGGGTAGCGATGCGGCAGAATGCTCTTGATTTCTTCAATGTACATCATATCTGAATCCTTTCTCGTGAGAGACTGATTAAATTTTTCATTCAGCAGTCTGGCGAACTTGACGTTGAAGTTATGGCCAGTCCGTTCGGCAATAATATGCCCCTTAACCTGGCGACCGATAAGCGAAAAATCACCGACCAGATCGAGAACCTTGTGCAGAATCAGCTCATGTTCTTCGCGCAGGCCTTCCGGGTTAACCACGCCACCTGAATTATTTATGACAACCGCATTTTCGAGGCTGCCGCCGCGGGCAAGATTGTGGTTTTTAAGCATTTCGAACTCGTGCTCGAAACCAAAGGTGCGCGCATGGCCAATTCTGCTCACAAACGACTGCTCATCGACCACGACATGAATATGCTGCGGCGGGATAATATTATCACGATAAGCGAGATGATAGGTAACCTCGAAACGGTCAGAAGGCAGATAGACCATGCTCTTTTCGCCTTCGACAAGAGAAAAAATTTCGTTTACCCGGCAGTCGGTTCTGTCAGCGTTCTGGGGAACCAGGCCAGCCTGCTTTACCAGTTCAACAAACTTAAGCGAGCTGCCGTCGCCGGCCGGTGGCTCTTCGTTGGAAATTCTGATAACCAGATTGTCGACACCGCTGCCACGCAGAGCCGCAAGGACATGCTCGACCGTATTGACCGAAGCGCCATTTTCACTGATTATGGTGCCACGGTTGGTCGAAACCACGTTTACGAGATCGGCCTTAATGAGCGGTTCGCCGGCAAGGTCGGTTCTGATAAAAACAACCCCGGTGCCGGCATCAGCAGGAATAAATTCCATCTGCACCGGCTTGCCTGTGTGCAGTCCGATGCCTTCGATACGAACGGGCGTAGCTATGGTGTGCTGCTGTCTGTCTACGTTCATGTTCCCTTAAAATGAGCGGAAATAAATAATATTGTACATTTCTTCGCGGCGGTCACGCTGGGCGATTTCGAGACTCACACCCGGGTATGGGCTGAGCTTGACACCAAAGGTATCAACATCGTCGCTGCGTTCTGCACCTACGGTGATCAGCGGAAAAACCATCTTTTCGAAACCATAGAAGTATTTGCGGTCGGTGGTAACCGGGTGTTTGTAAAAACCGCCATGAATGTTCACACCGAAAGCTTCAATCGTCTTTGAAGTGGCAAAATAAAAGATTTTTGAACCAAGCTGGGTATTGATGTCTGAAGCGCCCCAGACAACCGCGGGCAGAGCATCACCCTCTTCGAGCAGCTTGATCTTGACGCTCAGCGGGTTTTTGCCCTTCTCGCTGCCATTCATATGACGAAGAAACGACACTTCGAAAAATTTGTTCATGAATTCCTGCGAAACCATCATCGCTGAATGCCCGGCATCATTGATGTAGGCAGCCGCAGACCTGGTATAGGCAGTCGGCATCGTGAAAATCGAGGTGCCCATATATCTGGCACGGCTTTCGGTGTCGGCAGCGACTGGCTGCATGCTTAAAACAAGCATAACAAACAGAAGAAATGCCCGCAAAGCTTTCTGTGGCATCGATCTATTCCTTTGTTTCAAGTTGTTTCTCGAGGTCCCGGACCTTTTTCAGCAGATCAGGCAGCTTTCGCAGAGCAGCGAGAATTTTGCGTTCCTCACTGTGCGGCTTGATGGGAAACCCTGAAACGAAGCTTCCCGGTTCGACATCTCCGGTAACTACGCCTCGGGCGGCAACAGTAGTGCCCTTGCCGACTTTTACATGGCCAACTGTACCGACCTGACCGGCGAGGGTTACATAATCTTCAAGAATGGTGCTGCCCGAAATACCTACCTGGGCGACAATAATGCACTTTTTGCCAATCTGCACATTGTGGGCGATATGCACCATGTTATCGATCTTGCTGCCTTCGCCAATGCGGGTAGTTTCCATGGTGGCACGGTCAATGGTCACGCAGGCGCCGATTTCAACATTGTCTTCAACCACAACGTTTCCGACCTGCGGAACTTTAACATGTACACCGTTATCGAGAGTAAAACCGAAACCATCGCTGCCGATTACGGCGTTGGCGTGAATGATGCAGTTTGCGCCAACTTCACAGCCATGCAGAATGCGGGCGCCAGGGTGAACCAGAGTGTTGTCGCCAACGTGGGCACCTCTGCCAACAAAAGCCTGAGCACAGATTCTGGCGCCTGAGCCAACCACGGCGCCAGCTTCGACCACCGCCATCGGACCAATAATGGCGTCTTTTGCCACATCAGCATCTTCGCTGACGAATGCAGCCGGGTGAATCAGATAATCCGGCTTATCTTCAGGGAAAAAAAACTGCAGAGCCTTAACCAGCCCCATATAAGGGTTTTTAAGTCTGAGAGACGGCAGTGGAAGCTCAGGGGCATCTTCAGGGGCGATAAGTGCGGCGGCACGGGTAGTTTTTGCCGACTCAAGATGGGCAGCATAATTTTTTGCACCCGAAAGAAAGGTCAGCTCACCCGGGAGGGCTTTATCAACCGGCGCAACGTTTGATAAAACAATATTTTCATCGCCGCAGACCCGGCCGCCGGTCATGGCTGCCAGTTCTTTGAGGGTAATTTTTCTGCTTTCGCCTCTGTCTGTCATAAATTGAAAAACCGGGCGCCAGCAACTGACGCCCGGATATCAGATCATTTTCCTGCCGGTTTGGCGGCGGGTTTGCCTGCCGGAGCAGCGGCCGGTGCTTTACCACCATTGAGAGCCTGAAGAACTTCTTCAGTCAGATCTTTAACTGTAGCTTCGTCGCCCCAGTAGAAAAATCTCTTTTCAAAAACGGCCTTGATGTTGTTTTTCTGGGCAACCTGCTTGATTACCTGATCAACTTTTTCGTCAAGAGTTTTTGAAAGGGAGCCCATCTGCTGTTCTTCCATTTCATAGAGAGACTTCTGTGATTCTTCGAAAAATTTCTGCAGTTCGCCGCTCTTCTGAGCCAGCTGTTTGCGCAGTTCGGTCAGTTTTGGTTCAAGAGCCTGAGCTTCCTTTTCCTTTTTGCCATCGCGCAAATCCTGCATTTTTTTGGCAGTTGCAACATATTCGTCATCGAGCTTCTTTACTTCGCCTTTGCGGGATTCGAGGTCCTGCTGCAGCTTTTCTTTCTGCCCTTCAAGAACTTTTTTGGTTTTCTGGGTTTCAGAATATTTGTTAAAAATCTGGCCGGCGTCAACCACACCAAATTCATAGGCGCTGGCTACCATTGGACTGGCAGCGATGCCAGCGGCGAGACAAAGTTTCATGAGCTGTTTCTTCATCTGGAAAGTTCTCCTTATTCTTTAACTCTTTACGAGTTCGTTACTGTTAGAATGATGAACCGAAGTTGATGTAGGTATTGCCGTCGCCACGATCGGTTGCCTTGCCGTAGTCAAGAGCGACCGGACCGAGCGGAGTCTGAAGGCGGATACCGATACCATAACCAGCTTTCTGGTCGTAATCCATTTTTTTGCGGTTATAGTCTGTGCCCCAGGCGCTGCCGATGTCGTAGAAACCAACGACATCGAAATTTTTGGCAAAATTCTGACGCAGTTCAAAGTTGGTATAAAAAACCTTGGTTCCGAGGAATTCACGTTCTTCGTAGCCGCGCACAGTGCTGCTGCCACCGACCGAGAACATATCATATATCGGCACAAAACCTTCGCCGATAGTCGTCTGACCAGCAACACTCTGAACTGCGAAGGTGGTCTTGCGGTTCCTGGTTACGGGCATATAGCGCCTGAGAGCCAGCATGTATTTGGTATACTGGTTGTCGCCCTTGAGCAGACCGCCAGTAGTTTCAACCCAGAAGGTATCATGCAGACCACCAGTCGGTCTGAAGCGATTGTCGCGGGTATCCTTGTCGAGAATGGTTGCGAAAGTCTGAACACGGCCGTTCATGATGCCGGCGGGAGCTGAGGCCAGGCCGTTGGTCGGTGTCAGTTCAACATCTTCATCTCTGAAGCGGAAAGAAAGATCAACGTCTTTGCGCAGTCGGCGGCCAAGAGTCAGGGCTGCACCTTTGCGGCGTTCGTCATATTCAGTGAGTTCGTTGCCGGCAGCATAGAGGTTGCGGGTATATTTGGTGTTGTAGAGATCGATGCCGAAGCTCTGCGGTTTGTCATTGAGCCACGGGTCGAAATAGCCGAGTTCATAGTTTTGAATGCCACCGAATTCGGTCTTCATGTAAACACGCTTGCCATCACCCTGAAAGTTGTTCTGTGACAGGTTTACAAAACCAACCAGACCGTTGAGCGACGAATAACCGGCACCAACGCCGGCGCGACCGGTTTTCTGTTCAACAACATGAATAACCAGAACTATTTCTTCGGGAGTTTTGCCGGGCAGATGATCGCGGCGAACTTCTTCGAATAAGCCGAGGTTATAAAGACGCTGCAGATCGCGAACGATCTTTTTGTTGTCATAGATTTCGCCAGGCTTAACGGTCAGTTCGCGGCGAACGACTTTTTCTTTGGTTTTCTTAAGGCCTTCGACCCTGATTTCAGAGAGAACGCCTTCGGTAATCACGATATTGATCTTGCTGCCCTGGTCCTGGACGAATGCATCAGATACCTTTGAGAACAGGTAACCTTCGCGACCGAGAGCTTCGTTAACGTTCTGAATATCCTGAGTAAGCAGTTTACTGTTGAAAACTGAACCAATCTTGCTTTCCATGGCGTTTTTGAGAACATCGACCGAGACTTTGGTCACGCCTTTGATGTCGATCTCACCGATAATTGCGTTTTCTTCAACCTTGAAAATAACTTCTTTGCCCTTTTCGGCCGGGCGGATTTCGGCGCCAACGTAAGAGAAAAAGCCCATTTCACCAATTCTGGCGATTTCATCCTGAACAGCCTGAGGCACAAGGGTGTCGCCCACCTTCATCGTCAGGTTGAGAAGAATGACCTTTTCTTCAATAAGCCTGTTACCTTCGACCTTGAAGCCAACCACCACATTGCTTTCATATGCCTGCGCGGAAACGCCGGCGAAAACGAGAAATAAGACAATCAGAATCTTTATAAGACTGAAGGTGGATTTGTTCATAGGCTCCTTCTTAGGTTAATCTTTTCAGAGTATCGGCATAATACTGTGTTGTCATAAGCTTGTCAAGAACACCTGAATCAAAGAGGGTTCCCGACTGCAGGCCAGTTGAAACTGCCGATCTGGCGCAGATGCGCTTTTTTAAGCCTGATTTTTGCATATCATTATGATCGAACACCTCAAAAAAAAAGATTTCAGCGACCAGTTTCAGGAAAACTGCTTAATAAAGGCTCCCCGGCGGGCATCTGCCCATGCGATTTCGCCCCGGCACGCAACCCGCATTGAAAAATAAATCTTTAAGGGTTGTGCTCTAAAAAGATTCGGGTACTTGAATTAGTTTTGATTGACCAGTATCTTAGAGTGAATTTTATACTGCCTGACATTATAAGAGCGGAGGGCGGACGTGGCGAACTGCAACATCTGTAACAAAGAAATTCAGGAAGGCTATATCTGCGCTGAATGCGCAAAGGCGCAACGAGCACAGTCAGGTCAGGGGCAACCAGCATCCAGACCTGCCAGTAGTGGCTTTTCCCTTAACAATCTTCTCAAAACACCACTCCCGTCTCAGCCCTCGGCACCGCCGACAACTCCAATGCCTCCTCAGGGGCTTGCTCAACCCCGTCCATCGGCTCCACCGCCCGTTCCACCACAACCGGCCACACCATCATTCACCCGCCCGGCAGCCCCGCCTCCCCCACTGCAGCCACATACCACCGCTGTCAGCCGGCCGCCGCAGCCTCAGGCTGTCTCTGGAATTGAAGAATTCAGCGAACCTCAGGCAACAGAAACACCGCCTGCAGATTATAACATCGACCAGCTGCCGGCTCAGAACACCCAGTCTCAGCCACCACTTCCCAGGCCATCCGTATCGGCAACCCCCACCCCTTCAGGCATGCAGGGTTTACAGGCACCGACCCCAAACCGGCCGGCGTCTACTTCACCAGTTGCGCCGCCAGCAACATCGCCGGCCCGCAGCGCTGCCGCTGCACCGCCGAAACCGATAGCCCCTTCCCTGAATCAGGAATTCAACGAAGAGCAGACAAAACTGCAGAATGAAATTTTCAGTTCAAATGTAACCGGCTATGGTGATGAAGAGCTTGAAATAGCTATTCTTGCCGGGATCATGAAAGATTCGTTCGTGCTCGAAAGCCTCAAAGGCAAGGGGCTGATTTCGGGTCTGTTCTCGACGCGGGTTTCGCGCTCTATCTATCAGTGCATTCTTTCACTGCGCGAAGACAGCCCCGAACTTTCCGGCCTCGATAAAATCGTGCTTAAGAACAAACTACGGCAGATGAACCTCTATGATGCCGGTGTTCAGAACCTTATCGACAAAATTGTCGCCGAAATACCGCCAGCACTCGATCAGGCGCTGCATTATCTCGAACTGATGAAAGAACAGGCGCTGAAGCGCAAGCTCAAGGAAGTGGCGCAGAGCATTCATGGCTATATCGAGAGCCCGGCGCAGAAAGAGAATCTCAATCTTGAGACTTTTACCAACAAGGTAATTCAGGATGTGCGCAACATTCAGAAAGCCCGAACCACGAAACGCATCAATCTGGTAAAAGAAGAAATGCGTGAAATTATCGACGACATTGATAATCGCGAAAAGACTGGCGAAATCGAGATCATTGGCTATTCGTGCGAGCCGATGCATTATCTCAATACTGCCATTTCCGGCTTCCGCAAAGGCTTTATGTATGCAATCGCCGGGGCGCCGCGCCGTGGTAAAACTACGTTCACCCTCGAACTGGCCACTCGCGTTGCCACCCTTAACAAAATCCCGGTGCTGTTTTTTACCTATGAACAGACGAAAAAGAACCTGACCTACCGTCTGTTGGCCAAAGAAAGCCGCCTCAACCCCGACGCGCTGCAGAGAAAAAAAATACGATCAGACATGATTGTTGACGCCAAATTCACCGGTGGCTGGAAAAAGATGCAGGAATACATGGACAATTTCTACATCATTGAGGCCACCAAAGAAGACACCGTCGACCGTATCAGATCTTATGCCTACAACGTCATGCAGGATTTCAACACTGAAAACATCATGATCTTCATCGACTATATTCAGAAGATGCCGTTGTCGCGCAATTACATGGATGAAAAATTCAAGGTCGAAGAAATATCGACCGAGCTCAAGGGGCTGTGTATCGAGCTGAACAACCCGATCATGACTATCAGTTCACTGTCAAAAGAAGGCTGTATGATCGATGCAACACCAGATGCAGACCGACCGACCATGTATCACTGCAAAGGCTCTGGCGATCTTGAGTATGACCTTGACTGTGCCATGATCCAGGCCAAGGACTGGGGCGACACCCGCGAGCTTTTCCAGCAGCTGCAGCATAAAGCTGAAGAAATGGGAAAAGACACCACCCGCATTCCGAAGGTCGACGTCGTGAATCTCTACCTCGACAAGAACCGCGACGCCCCCGAAGGCATTTTCTCGACGATTCAGTATCTGTTCTTCATTGAAGACAACAAGTTCATCGAGCTGGGGCCGAAATTTGACGATGACCGCTATCGTTTCAGCAAGATCGAAGAACTCGTCGACAAACTGATCGAACAGAACTTCATCATTTTCTACGACCGACCCAGAGATACGAGCTACAACAAAGGCCGCGTATCGATCAAACTTAAAAATTTCTAGTCACCGAATGAGGAAACAAATGTCATTAAAAAGAATCGGCATGCTGCTGCTGGCAGTGGTTGCGGTCTGCGCCGCCGCCATCAATCTTTCGGGCTGTTCAGCCGGGCAGAAGGGTCTTCTGACCATCACTCCCGAACAGTACCTTTCATCTGCCAAAGAGACCCTTGAAACCATCGACGAACGCAATTACGAAGTCAGAGACCTCGACGAAGTGATCCGCATTCTCGAAAATGCCGAAAAAGATGCCAAAAAAACAGACACGATCGACCGGTCGCGCATGTATCTGTGCCTGGCACACACTCTCAAAGCAAGAAAGCAATACCAGACTGCCCTGATGAAAGGGCAATACATGGCAAACCGTGCCGAACCATTTTTCGTCGTCGACACCAAAGACATCAAAGAAACCCTGCGCATCGCCAACAAATGGCTGCGCAGCTGCAATGCCCAGTTTAAAACCAACCTGCTGATACCTGATCTGAACTTTGTGCGCGGCCTGTATTACACGCAGAAAATGCTCACTCAGCACAGTCGCGAGAAAAAAGAAAGTCTCGATGCGGCGGTTCTGGCATTCAGACGCTGCCTGGGTATGGCACCGGATTACAAATCAGATTTCCGGCTTTTCACCCGGCAGCAGACCCCGCGCGAAGTCAGGCTGCGCCTGATCGAAGCCCTGGCGCTCGGCGGGCAACTGGCAGAAGCTTATGGCCTGTTGTCTGAATTTACCTTTTCGGCAATTTCTCCGGTTTCCGGCGCCACCGATGTACAGGATTTTGCCTGGCACCATATGCAGGGTTTCGTTCTCGGCATGATGGGAAAATATGAAGAAGCCACTGCGGTGCTCGAAAAATTCAAGATCGTTGCCCCACAGGATTATCAGCAGGTCGACGAAGTACTCTGGCTGCTTGAAGGTATTTATGACCGGATGGCCGAAGAACGACGCAACGAAAAATTCAAAATGGAAGCCAGAATTGTAGCAGCACTGCAGAAAAAGCTCAAAGGCCCCTTTGCAAAAGACAAGTATGCCACCGCCGGGCATCTGTTCCCAAAACAGCTGCCGGGCGATCTGAACTTTTTCGACGGTGTAATCAAATTCTATCAGGGTCATTTCGCCGAAGCAGCCGCGATTTTCAAACCACTCACCGGTCGTGGCCTGATGTCGAGCGGCAACCGGCTTTCGGTTCTGCTGCACCAGATTGAAGCCAACCTTTTCGCCGGCGAAAAAATTTCTGATGACCTGCTTGAGGAACTGCTGCAGCTTTCCGGCAACCCATCGCTGACTCCGCTGCAGAAAGAACGCGCCGGGTTTCTGCTGGCCCGCTATGTAATGGACGAAGACAGCAGCTTTGAAACTTCACGCGTCAAACACGAAGGGCAAAGCTTTATCAAGAGCATAACCGGCAAACCCTGGACCCTCGACCTGAGCTTTAAGCGCGGCGAGATAAAAAGAGCCCGCAAACCTTTGCAGGAACGCAAATCAGAGGAAGAAGAAGATGAATCAGCAAAGCGTGAACCGGGCTCGATCATCGCCGAAATCTATGCCAATCGCCACGAAGACTGGGTTGTCAGTGCCAACCTCTACCTTGTGGCCTTGCCTGAATTGAGCCTTATCGGCAAGGGACGTATTGTTGGCCGGGAAGACAGTGAAAAGGGCGGCTGGATGTTCAAAGATACCGAAATCGACAATCTGAAGAGGCGCAACCGCTATCTGGCAATTTTTGCCTACGATAATTCAGACAGTGAAAAATCGATTCAGGGCATCATCTTTCAGCCACAGCGATAACATCGTTCAATACAGGAGTTATACCCACCTCGTCGGTACATTGCGGGGTGGGTTGTTTTTTCTTATACTAAAAAAAGTTTCGTGAGGGAGGTATGTTATGTTTTATCAGCTTGCAAGAAACAGACAGTTCAACATTCTGATGATCGCGTCTTTTGTGTTCGCAATTCTTCTCGTTCCCATGACAGCTCAGGCTGGCATTCTCGGGAGCGTTCTCAATGCCGTCAGACCCTTTGCCAAGATTGCAGGCAATATTGCCGGGGCAGTTGCGGGCGCATCTCTCGGCGCCGCTTTCGTGCCGCCTCTTGGCATGCTTGCAGGTGGTGTGGCCGGCTGGATAGTCGGTGGCATCGTAACCAGTTATGCAACCGGCAGTCTCAGTAACCTTGCCGCACTGGGTGGTGCCGCGCTCGGCGTCATGGCCCTGGCATCTTTCGGCCCGGTTGGTTATGTTGCCGGCGCTCTGGTTGGCGGTCTGCTCGGCAAAATAGCGATGAACCTTCTCTATAAAGCAGATAGAACCGCAACCGGTGGTATCCTTTTCATGAATGGCGGCTCAAGTGCAGGTTCTGCCTCTACCGTGCCCGGCGTTGCTCTGGCACCCGAAATTCCGGCTTCTTATGACAGCAGTGCCCAGGCTCCGACCCCGGTTACCACCGAGACTGTCGCAGGCCCGGTCAGCATTTCGGCCAGCAGCGAAGAAATCGCCAAAGCCGACAGCGACTACCGCACCGCTTATCAGGCATACCTGAGTGCGACACGCGAAGGTAACGCCCAGAAGATCAGCGAAGCCAACCAGGCCTATCAGGCCGCTTTTGAAAATTACAAAAAGCTGACCGGCAAAGAACCCGCGAAGTAAAAACAGGCCCGTAAATAAAAAAGACACGGCAGCAAAAATGCTGCCGTGTCTTTTTTGTTACTGAGTGGCCTGCAGCAGCCAGTTCACTTTGCGCGGGGTAATCACCATGAAAAACGATTTAACGCGCGGATCGTCATCTGGTTTATCGAGAATCTTCTGTTTATCGGCTTCAGTAAGCTTGTCGAATTTTTCGGAATAGAGAATTTTCATCGAAACCTTGAACCAGACCTTCGAATTCAAAGCCAGCTCTGACTCGACAAAAGCATTCGAGTCGCGGTAGCTGGAATCGTATTCGAAAGAGAGAATCTGACCGTCATTGAACATAAACGGGCGCATATCGGAAACACCAGGGTCGGGGTCGTTGATCCCGGCCTTTTTGCCGCGATAAAGTCGTCTGGTCTCGGGATTGAAATAGTATTGCACCGTTTCAGTCGGTGACACCGGAATATTGAGGCGGTCATTGAAAACCTGCGGTTTATCTGAGGCATTGCGCAGCTCATTTCTGATGCCAGACATGATAATGCGGGTCGTCTGCAGAATATCGAGTTTGTTCTGCGAATGGGTGAACGTGGTGCGTACCGCCCGCATGATCTGATACATCGATACCGACAGCAGCATGAACATACCAACGGCGAAAATAAGTTCGACCATGGTCATACCGTTTTTGCGTCTGTTGTTGTGCATATCAGTAATAGTTGTATCTCGGGTCGGTCAGAATTGAAACGAAAGTAAGCACCGGCACATCTGATTCAGCAGTCTTGTGCTTTGAAACCACCGTAATTTTGATGCGCAGCAGAAACATCGGCTTGGCGCCCTGCGGCAGCGGCGTCACCGGCTGCAGGGTCGGCTCGAATCGCAACTCAAAACCATTTTTGTCAGCGGTTTTCTGCAGTTCGAGAAAGTCTTCGTCTTTGTGAAGTCGCTGCGCCTTGTCATAGCCCAGCGTTCTGGCGAGTTCGAGAGCAGAAGCCCCGAAAAGCGTCGCCATGGTTCGGGTATCGGCTCTGACAATACGCTTCTGACCGGAGCGCATCAATGAATAGATCGGCAGAATGCCCGCCGAGATCATCATGATGACGATCAGAATTTCGACCAGCGAAAAAGCCCGTTTTCTGTTTCTGTTAATCATTCGCGTTCGTATTTCCAGTCGAATTTGCCGACCCCGCCGGTAACGATTTTGGCGACGTACTGTTTATCCATCAGGGTTGGCATCATGTTGCGCCAGATTCCGTTGAGAGCATTATATACGATAATGTTTTCGCCGGGAGTGGCAAAATGTTCTTCAAGATTCAAAAACGGCGTAACCACAGTGCCCTTGATAGTTACCGGCTTGTCACCCTTCACAATCATGGGTTCAGAGACTGATATCAGATTCGCTTCGACGTAACAGCGGCTGCCCTGAGCCATGGTGGTATCTATGACAATCTGCGGCGCGATGATTGTCAGCAGGTCGTTGCCAATCGACGAATGAATCGCCTTTTCGTCTGTATCGACGCCGAGAAGGTCGCCGGCAATTACAACTTTGCCGCCGCCCATCATCGGGCTGGAATAAATGATGCCGTGTCCGCGGAATCTCAGGTTTCTCAGGCCAAGCGGTTCTGAGTCGTTCAGGGCCAGAATACCATTGAGTTCGAGGGTCTGGTTTTTAGCGCCGCTGCGGTAAGCCTGCACATTGTTGATATACTTGAATTCGAAGCGGTCGTAAGAAGTGCCGCCGATTGCGACCGTGGTGCGACCACGGAAAAAGTCTTCGGTGCTTCTGGGTATAAAATAGAAATCGAGCAGGTATGAACTGTAGGCATCTGGCAGGGCGTGCCAGAGAGCGCCTTCGTAGAACTCGAGCATTGGTGTCTGGCCAATTACTGAATCCATGCCTTTTGGGACTTCGTTATACGGATAGGGAAAATTTTCAAGATAGCCGCCCATAAAATCTTTAAGGGCGCCGTCGTATTCATCCTGACGATTGCGCAGGCGATTGAGAAAGTTAGCAAGACCTTTGTTGTAAAGTTCGACACCGGAATCGCTCATAAAATTGGCGTAATTCTGCAGTTCGCGCAGGCCATCGGGCAGTTTTTCCCAGTTGCGGCGAATCTTTTCGACAAAATCCTTGTCGACGCCGGCCAGTTCAAACAACTGAGCTGCCTGAGTTGCAGTCATCTTGGTTTTGAGATCGAGCCCTGGAATCATCTGAATCAGCGGCCCCTTCGAATCAATAAAAGGCAGTTCGACCGGTTCGCCATCTTTCGGGTGAATCTGCACAGCGCGGAAATACTGGCGCATAGCCGGACCATAAATCAGCGTCGGCGACATTTTTGAGAAATCGGCGCGACTCATCGGCTCGAGTCGATCAAGCGGCGGCGCGGAGCCGAACGGGTCAAAGCCGCTGCGGTCAACTTCAGGCATCAGGCGGTATTTCATCAACCCTTCACTCGAATTCATGCCGCCCGGAGTCTGGGTGACCAGCTTGCCGGTGTGAACAGAGTAGCTCTGAAAGCAGTTGATAAACGAAGGCGGCCCGTTGGTGGTCGGCTCTGTGAGTTCTTTGCCGGCACCGATGTTGAACAGTCTGATTTTATGTTCGTTACCCCAGCCGGTAAAAATCAGGCCTTCCTTGGTTTTTTCCTGGCCCTGGAGTTCCATGAAGTTTTTAACATAATCTTTCATGCCCATCCAGGGCACATCAAAGCGCAGGTAAAAGTTTTCCTGGGCGTTCATCTGCGTAAATTTATCGACGTTGGCGTTGAGATTATCGCCGAAAAGCAGTTTTGCACCGTTGGTTGAACGCACAAGAACCGCCGGGCCGGCCTGCATGAGGCTGTTGAGATCCTGGCCAAGATAGATGCGCCCGGGTGGTGTGATGGCACTGCCACCGAGCTGCGCCAGGTCTTTTTCCCACTGGTCAAAGTTAACGGTCGGGTTGAAGTCGCGGCGGATGGCGTTCCAGCCGTTATCAAGCCGCAACTGGCGTTTCTGATCGATTGAAGAGGTAAATGTATTGAAGTGTGAACCGCCGTAGACACTGCCATCTTTAACATAGAGAGTAAAGTAGTTGAACGGCGGAATAAAGGTTTTAACAACACGGATCATGAATTTGAGCGAAACCTTGGCGGTATGGCCCTTATAAACCACCTTGGCGCGGACTTCCATCTCACCCTGCTTCTCTTTCAGGTCTTTTTTAAGCTTGTAGAGAATCTGATCGCCGTTTGCCGCTTCTACCGCATTGATATGCTGCAGTTTGATCGCCGCATCGACGACAAAATCATTCGACTCCACGAGGCCGCGGCCGAACTGAATGCCGTAAACCTGGCGGGCAGTTTCGCGCGTGTAGGCAGTCAGCTTGGCGACCTGTGCCGCTTCGAGCGGGATTTCTTTGGTGACGTCGGTATCATGGGCACGCAGAACTTTATACAACTGGTTATTGGCGTCGTCGTGGTTCAGGGAGTTCTTGATACGGGCAACAAATTCTTCAATTGCCGACTCCGCCAGATTAAACGCCACTTCTGATTCGTATGACATCGCCGAAGCGTAATCTTCTGAGCCGGTGAAGAAAGTTATCGAAAACCCAAAGATGAAGAGGACTGTCATTGCAGTCAGGGTGAGCAGGAAAATCGAACCACTTTTATTCAAATTTGCCATAGCGGTCGTTTCCTTTCTCACGGGCCAGGTTCATCAGTTCCTGGCTGATCATGCCATCTTCAAAGGCAGCACGGAATCTCGGATCTTTCTGAACCTGTTCCATGCTTTCGAGCATTTTGCGCATTGCCCTTTTCCTTCGGCTGGGTTTGTCGGATTTGTGATAGATCATTGCAGAAAGATACCAGCTCTGCATTTCGAGATATGGGTCATTGTTGATCTCGAGCTGCAGACGTTCAACCTCGCGCAGGGCCCCGTCAAAATTCGCGCTGTTATACATGTCGAATGCATATTCAAGTCTTCGATACTGCTCTTTGATGCGCTTATCCTTGTCGCGAAGTGGTCTGACCGACTCGTTACCAGAGATGAGCTCCTCACCTGCCCCCTGCGTCTGGCCGCCACTGTTTCGAACAGAGGTTGAGACCGAACCTGCTGCAGGCTTCTTGCCGTTGCCATTTCGCTTTTCGGTTGTCTTGCGTGAACAACAACCCGGCAGATGCAGTATCGCCAGGACCAGCAGCAGCAACAGGCTGCGTCTGACAGCAGGAGAATGATTCATTATTTCCCATGACTTATTCAGAGTTGTACATTATGGTACTGTATAGTTAAGAGAAAGTCAATCCGATGCGCCTTGACAAGCTATTGTTTAACCGCTAGAATTTCGTTCATGAAAAACACAAAACTTTTTTCCGGAACTATAGCTCTCACATTGATCATAACCCTGCTCGCCGGCCAGGCTCCATCAGGCGCCGCCGAAAAGCAGGTGAACAAGACGGCATCAGTAAATTTCGTCGCCTTTGACGACGCCGAATACCACACTTCGCCCGACAAGCGAATTGGTGCGAAGATACTGGTTGATCCGTCAAAGGTCGGGCCCTCGATCGCAACTCTGGTGCATCTGACCTATCTGCCGGGCGCTCACATCGGCAGTCACCGCCATGTGTTCGTGACCGAGATCATTCACGTTCTCGAAGGCAATCTGACCCTGCGAATTGGCGAAGAGATAAAGGTTCTTGGCCCGAACAGCACCGCTTTCATTCCCGCCAAATCTTTTCACGAATACCTTAATGATTCTACCGATGTGGTAAAGTTTCTGCAGTATTATTCACCGTCTGGCCCCGAAGAAGAATATCGCAACTGGACCAAACCGGCCGATGATGCGGCAGCTGCCGCTAAAGCCGCACCAGCTGCAAAAAAAGAAGAAGAAAAGCATGTCGTAACTCCGCCGTTGCCTGCAGTTCCCGGCAGTCCAACCGAAGTAAAACTCGGCGGTGTCACCGAAAAACCTGCTGCAACTAAATCCGAACCCGAAAAGATCGACGATAAAGACCGGCTTTCACTCAACAGTCAGCCACCCAGCGTCGCCTCGGCTGCGAAGACAATCAAAGCGGTCGAAAAGTCTGGAAACAAATAATGACTGCAGATGCGCCCCGTTCTTACTACAGCGAAGGTCTTATAGAAGAGGCGGTTCAGGAAAACCAGCGCAAACTGGCCTCTGAGCCGGGCAATCATTTACTCAGATGCAGCCTGGCCAATGGTCTGGTGCGCCTGGGCAAATTCGAAGAAGCAATCGAGCATTATCAGAAGTGCATCGAACTGAGCCCCAGCAGTGAATACTGGAACAACCTCGGCAAGGCTCTTCTCAACGCCGGGCGCTACCAGGAAGCGGTCGACGCTTTCGCAAAAGTTATCGAAAAGCAGCGCTGGCCTGATGCGTTTTTTCACCAGGCCCAGGCCTACCGTAGCCTTGGCATGCTGGAAAAGGCCAACGATCAGCTCTGCGAAGCGGTCAAGCTCAACCCCAAATACCGTGAAGCACTTAACGAAAGAGCGCATATTCTCGAGGCACTGAATCGCAAAGACGAAGCTCTGAATGAATATAAAAAGGTCATCGCACTTTTCTTTGCTGAATATCAGGCCCAGGATGCGGAAGACTACTGCTACGAAACCTCTGTATTGCTTGACAACAGCGATCTGGTTGAAGAACTGATCAGACAGCTGCGCCGCTATATCCAGAAATACCCCGGTTTTGCAGATGGTTATTACAAACTCGGTCAGGCTCTTGAAGCCAAAGGACTGAAAAATGAAGCAATGATGGCCTTTCGCAAGGCCCTTGAGATCAACCCGAGCTACGAAACCGCCAGAAAATGCTTCTGGAAAAGATAAGAGCCCCAAAAAAATGTCTGCAAAATCCGGTAATCAACAACGTAAGCGACTCGGCGACATTCTTGTCGAAGCCGGCCTGATCACCGGTGAACAACTTCAGGAAGCCCTTTCGAAACAGAAAATTCTCGGCAAACGCCTCGGCAAGGTTCTTGTCGAAACTGGTCTGACCAACGAAGACAGCATTGCCAACACCCTTGCCAGCCAGATGAATATTCCGTGCCTGAACCTCAATGAGGTTACAGTACCACCAGAAGTTCTGACGACTATCCCTGACGGCATCGTGCGCAGCCACAATCTTCTGCCGGTAAGGCTTGAGGGCAACCGTCTGCAGATCAGCATGGCCGATCCACTCGATGTTTTTATCATCGACGAAATAACCTTTCAGACCGGCTACGAACTCGAGATTGCCATCAGTCCTGAATCACAGGTAGAAGCGGCGATCAGACACTATTACGGCAACAGCGACAGCCTGCAGAATGCGGTCGATAATATTGCCGCCGAACGCAGTTCTGAAGTGAAGCTCGACGAAAGCTTCTTCAACACTTTCGACATTGGTGGCGAAGAGCAGAGCGTGCCGATCATCAACCTCGTCAACACAATCATTCAGCAGGCCATCAACGACCGCGCCAGCGATATTCACATCGAACCCGACGAAGAAATAATCAGGGTCAGATACAGAATCGACGGTATTCTGAATGAGCTGATGAAGGCGCCTAAAACCATTCAGAGCGAGCTGCTGTCGCGCCTTAAAATCATGGCGCAGATGGACATTTCTGAAAAGCGCCTGCCCCAGGATGGCCGCATCAAGGTAAAAGTTCAGAATAAAAGTATCGACCTGCGCGTATCGTCGCTGCCGACTGTTTTTGGCGAGAAGATTGTCATACGTATTCTTGACAAGAGCCGTATGCAACTCACCCTCGACCAGGTCGGGTTCGACGAAGACCTGCTCGATCTGTTCAAGACACTCTCTTCTTCACCGAACGGCATCATTCTGATGACCGGCCCCACCGGGTCAGGCAAAACCTCAACTCTGTATGCCGCCATAAACTTTATCAGAAACGGGCAGATCAACATTACCACCGTTGAGGACCCGGTTGAATATCTTATTCCGAGCATCAACCAGGTGCAGGTCAGGCCCGAAATCGGCCTGACCTTTGCGCGAACGCTGCGCTCGATTCTGCGCCAGGACCCGAACGTAATTCTGATCGGCGAAATTCGCGATTTCGAAACCGCTCAAATTGCCATTGAATCTGCTCTTACCGGCCATCTTGTTTTTTCTACCCTGCATACCAATGACGCCGCGTCGGCAGTTACACGCCTGATCGAAATGGGCGTCGAGCCATATCTGGTCGCTTCGGCTGTAATCGGGGTCGGCGGCCAGCGACTCGTCAGAAAAATCTGCCCATCATGCAAAACTGCCTACAAACCAGACGGCGAAGCCCTGGAACTTCTCGCCGAACATGGGCATGAAAACGCAGATCTTTTCAAAGGCAAAGGCTGCCTGACCTGCCGCCGCACCGGCTATACCGGTCGAACAGCCATTCACGAGATCATGACGATCAATGACGAAATTCACAGCCTGATTCTTAAATCGGTTTCGGCGCGGGATATCAGGCAGGCCGCGATTCGCGGCGGCATGCGCACCATGCGCGTCGACGGCATCTTCAAGGCCGTCAGGGGCGTGACCACTATCGACGAAGTAATGCGTCTGACCCGCGGCGAAGAAATTCGCCGGGCAATTGCCACCAGCGAGGAGTCTGACCAGTGACCAGAAGGTTTGCTTACAAAGCTCTCGACGTCAAGGGCAAACCGATGGAAGGCTTCATGGAAGCCGCAACTGCAGAAGAAGTTGGCACCTGGCTGGCAGACCGCAGCTATTTCGTTCTCGAAATCACCGCCGCACCATTACAGAGTCTCGTTGCATCCGGCACTCCCGATCTTAATATCGCACCGCATGCAATGAACTTTTTTCTGCTGCAACTGTCAAGTCTTATCAATGCCGGCTGCCCTCTGATAATGAGTCTGCACGCCCTCTACCGGCAGCTGCCAAACTGCCCGCTCAAATCTCTGCTTAAAGATCTGCGCGAAAAAATCGAATCGGGCAAATCTTTTTCTGACGCTCTCAAAAGCCATCGCGGCGTTTTCTCGAATCTCTTCATTACCATGGTCGAGGTTGGCGAAATCGGCGGCATTCTCGGCGAGATTCTCGAACGCTACTCATACATTCATGACGCCATGTACCGCCTGCGGGCCAAAATTATCAAGTCGATGATTTACCCGGCAATTCTGCTGCTCAACACCATTATTGTCGCCTGGGCCCTGCTGGTTTATGTTTTTCCGGTTTTCATCGAAAAGATTCAATCACATGGCCAGATACTGCCGCTGCCAACCCGCATCGTTCTCGCTGCGTCAAATTTTCTGACCGGGCACTCGATTTTGATCATTTCGATAATTGGTCTGGCAATCGCCATGTTCATAATATTACGCCGCACCGAAGGCGGAGCCCGGCGTATCGCCGAAGTTACGATCCGCATGCCTATTTTTGGGCCGGTGGTTCAGCAGATGGAAATGTCGCTGTTCGCACGTATTCTCGGCACCCTGCTCAAGTGCGGTGTGCCGATTCTGACCTCGCTTCAGGCCGTTGAAAAGGCTCTGAACAATCTTGTCTACAAAGAAGCCATAAATAATATCCGCGAGTCAGTCAGTCGCGGTGAGTCGCTTTCACAGTCAGTCGGGCGTTTTCGCCATCTTTTTCCCGAGAGCATCATTCTTATGACCGACGTTGGTGAGCGGGGCGGCAATACCGGCGAAATGCTGGAAAAAGCGGGAATTATTTATGAACGTGACCTTGAACTGACGCTTGAAACCGCAGTATCATTGATCCAGCCGGCTCTGGTAATCTTTCTGGCGATTTTTGTAGTGACTCTGGCACTTGCCATGTACATGCCATTGTTTGACATAATTAAGACGGTGCGTTAAATTAACAGGACTGCGTTTGACGTGTTGCAAAAAATTCGTGGAGGCTCTATGCGAAGAAAAGGTTTTTCACTTGTCGAGTTATTGATTGTTGTTCTGGTAATAGGCATTCTGGTTGCCATTGCCATTCCGCGTTACCAGAGTATTGCCTCCATTGCGCGCGCCAAATCATGCCTTTCCAACCAGAAGGGCATCGAAAGCCTGATCTCCCTCTGGGAAGCAAAGAATTTTGAACTTGATATCGGCAAAAACCGCTGGGCATGGGTTGACCGCTCTGGCAACCTGCGCTGGAAATATTCCAACGCTCTGCTGCAGCTCAATGATATTGCAAAAGACACCAAGCTTTTCATTTGCCCCGAAGCCGCCAACCGCTGGGGTTACACCTGGAACGGTTCGAGTTACCGCTTTTACAGCACCGATAATACCGGTCTGTGGATCATCGGTTCAGACGGCAAGATGGGTGGCCGCGGCGTTGTCTGCGCTCTCCGTCTTGGCACCCGCTGGATCGGCATGAACGGTCAGATGGGCCCCGACGGCTCAAAGGACAGTGCTCACCACTACTGGTAAGCAGATGGCAGTCAGCCGCGACTTCAATTCGCCAGCGGCCCGCTCCACCCTCTTTACAGGCAGTCGCCTCCACCAACGCAGTCTGCATTCTGCCGGTAAATTGAGTGGCAAGGGTTTTTCGCTGATTGAAGTTCTTATGGTTGTTCTGGTAATGGGCATACTCTGCGGCACCGGCATCTCGATCTACGCAGGCGTGACACACGATTCACAGACCCGCGCCAGAACCGACGAACTGAAAAGTTTTTTTCAGGCCTGCAGATTACGCGCCGGTATGCGCAAAACCCCATTACGTATAGTTTTTCGCAATCAGACATTTACGGTAGAGCAATCCGGCTCGCTTCAGCTGCGCATACCCGAACTCGATGGCAGCTCAGTTTTCGAAACGATCGATGTTGGTGCCGATGGTATTTTCAGTCATGCCGGGCAACGGGTCAAAAGCCTCAATCTGGCGCTGCGTATGCCGGGCAACAAAATTGAAACGGTAAACCTGGAACTCTGATGCAGACACATTGTTATAGAACCGCACCTTCAAACGGGTTTTCGCTTATCGAAATCCTGATTTCACTGCTGGTTCTTTCGAGCGCTATTGCCACAATGTTTTCAGGCTTCGAAGCATCGAGTCAGCTCGATATGCAGGCCGCTTTCGAATCTGAAGCAGCTTACATTGCCGAGAGAGAAATTGAACTCGTAAAATCAGATCTGCTGGCAGGCAGGCTGGCAGCCACTGCTGCCGGGCGACCCGGTCGTTTCAGAATGAAGCCGGGCTGGAAGGTAGCCACTGCCATTGCGGCACCAGACATAGATGGCGCTGTGCGCCTGCAGGTTACCACGCACAAGGGCGAACGCTCTTTTCAGCTTGAATCGTTCGTTTTTGTTCCCAGTTCGGGGGTGAAGCAGTGAAACCCCGACAAGGCTTCTCATTGATCGAAATTTCCATGGTCATCTTCATCATGGGTTTAACAATTACCGCACTGTTGCAGATGTTCGAATGGAGCCACATGCGCTACCGGGCCATCAGTTCCGGCTGGCAGCAGCGGATCGGCTTCGCCGAGATCAGAGTCTGGCTGCGCGAGCAGATTTCTGCCGCTGCACCTGAAAAGCTCGATGCGGCAGCGTTGAACAAGGCAATAAAACTGCCTGACCATTACTTTGTCAACGATCTGAAAGTTACCCGCCACGACGACGAAACCTGGTTTGTACAGCTTGAGCTCTGCGAAGACCGTAACCACAATGGGCAGGCAGAAAGCAGTGAGACCCTGAACCGTCTTTTCTGTTTCAGGAGGCGCTCAGCATGAATCGTCGCGGTTTCAGCCTGTATCTGACCTTTCTTGTAACCACAATCATTTTCATTCTGGTGACCGGCAGTCAGCAGATCAGCCGCAATGCCCTCGACCTTGGCCGCAGCGATGCAATCGAAGCCATTGTCTTTCACGCGGCCGACGGTGGGCTTGAACGTGGTCTGGCAAAACTGCGCAGAAATTTCAAGCCTTTTTCGTTTGATTACGTTTCCAAACACGATAACCATCGCAGTATCATGGTTACGGTAACTGCAGCCGGGCAGAAAACCGGCATGGATATCAAAGCAACCGCTGTTCTTTTCGAGGGCAGCCGGGAAGTTTCTCGACGTTCACTGGCCCGGGTGGCGGTTCTGAACCAGTCTGGCAGAACCGGCAGCGGCAGATTTGTGGAGGCCTCATGAAAAAGAAATCGCAAAACGGTCTGTATATCGCGTTTGATATCGGCACCGTATCAATCAAAGCAACGGTTATAGAATTAACCGAACGTGGCCGGCGCCTTGCCGCCATTGAAGAAGAACTGCTCAAGCCCCTTTCTGCTTATCCGGGCGAAGAAGAATTCAGACATCAGCTGGTCGAAGCTCTTAAAAATCTCGCCACCCGCCTGCCGATGCAACAGTGCTGCGAGGTTTCGGCCCTGTTCGCCAACCGCGAACTGCAGATAAAGATCATTGAACTGCCTGCTCAGGTTCAGCCAGACCAGATCGAAAAGCTTCTGAACTGGGAAGCCAAAAAACTCCTTTCGCCAGCCTTTCGCGAAGAGCCATATGCATTTTCATATAAAATTCTGCATAAAAACCCGTATACAGTTGCTTTGACCGTGGTGCCCGAAAGATTGCTCGAAAGGTTTACAGAACTTTTTGAAAAAGCCGGAATCAATTTGTCAGGGGCCTATCCTGAAGTTTATGGCGCGCACGAGCTCAAGGAAATCGTCGATATATCAGGGTTGCCGGCTCTTTCTATTGTGAATTTCGGCCACTCGGGTACACACCTGCAGATTTTTTCGGCCGGAGAGCTCAAGTTTTATCGCTTCATCCCTTCAGGAATGACTGATATGTCAGATCCGCCAACAGAGAATGAGCTCGAAATGTATTCGCAGAAGATACGCTTCAGCTTCGACTACTTCAGAGCGGTCAGCAAACTCAACCAGATTGACATTCTCTACTTCATGGGCGGTGGCGCGGCGCAACCGGGCGTTTTGCCATTTGAACGCAGCTATTTCAACCCGACCCGGGTAAACATAGTCGACATCTCTTCCGGCCTCGATATCAGCCCAGTTATGCCTGAACTCACCGACAATCAACCGGCAGAGGAGAGACAACGACGGCTGCTCGCCTATATTCCGACAGTTGGTGCCTGTCTGGCCGGTCTTGCTGAAGACGCCGACAGTATGAATCTAACCGGACGGCTCAAAAACAAAAGGCGCGAACTCAGGATGGAAAAACTTGCAGGCCTTATGCCGATCTGGATTGCAGCAGCCTGTCTGGTCTTAAGTGTCATACTCCTTCTGGCCAGTCATAACTCAATGAAGGCCGAACTGGATACGGTCAACAGTCAGCTTGGCTTTCTGAAAATGAATACTGATGCAGCTATGATCAAACTAAGCAAACACCGCGCTACCACAGAAACCCAGATAAAACTTTCGCCACAGGCCAGAAAGGTTCTTGAACCATTGATGAAAACCAGAACCGCCACAGCCGATGCGCTGTTTCATACTATTGACAAGCAGCCAGCCGGCCTTCGAGTCGAAGAAGTATTAGTCAGAACTGAGCTCGAGGCTGAATCAATTTCACTCGCCAGCCAAAACACCGACTCTCCTCAAAACGGTGAGCCAGACCAGGAATCAGGTTCACCATTCGCCAGCAGGCTCAGCCCGGAAACCGGTGACGATCAGCAGTTCCGCGAAGGGATGAAAGGACAGATCCTTGTCATCAAAGGAACTGCTGACACACCGGTTACAGTCGGGCAATATGCCGAGAATCTTACTGGTAAAAGGGCAATCCGGCGTATCAGAAGCCTTAACACCCGAAAAGGCAGGGCTTCCGGGGTCGAATTCCTTCTCAAGGGGGAACTGCCATGAATAAAGTAGCAGCCAACTCTCTCTCCGCTGTTGTTTTAATGATTGTTGTCTTTTTTGTCGGTCGCCTGTTCTTTCTCTCTTCATTACAGACCGAGCTGCAGCAGGCCAGCCAGCTGCTTGAAGAAAATCAGAGAAAATATGCGGCACTTGAAGCCGAGGTAGGCAAGATTCTGCCTGAAAGCGCAGAGGCAGCAGCCGGCAGAAAAAAAGCCAGTGGTGAAAGCAAGCTCATCAGGGCCGGCGAAGAAGCATCTTTGCTGCGCCAGATAAGCGAAAAGAGCGGCGACAGTTTCAGAATGCACTCTTTCGACCTTATCGAATCTTTCAGAATCAAGCCGGAAACGGAAATTGCCGATGCTGGTGCCCAGAGCTTCGCTGCTGGAACCCAGGAACTGCCGCAGCTCGATGAACAGGGGATGCCGGTCGGCCTTGCAGCGGAAGATGACATCGAATGGCCCGGTGTCGAAGTTGTACCGGCAAAAATGACTTTTGCGACCTCTATCAGAGCATTGGGCAAATTTCTCAGCGAGGCTGGCCGCAACATGCCAGTCAACTCGATACGCTCTCTCGACCTCATCATGCGCGACGGTGGCCTGGTAAGAGGCACTCTGGTATTGAATTTCCCGCTGGCTGAAGGTCGCTGACCCAGGCCAGATTCTGATCTCAGGAGATACAAAATGCAAACTGGAAACGAAACATGGAAATGGGGCGTAGTCTTCATACTGCTGGCCATTTTTCTGGTTACCGCCAATCAGGCCTATCAACACGTCACCAGTCAGGAACATTTTGAGCCACCTGATGACTATATGAAGGGCGATTCATGGGATATCGAACATCAGAGCGGGCCGGGCGCCGGGCAGGCGATTCAGCTGCCACCAGCCGAACTCGATGAAACATCCGAACCTCTGATTGGCTCGCCTTCAATAATTCCGCCAGGTGATGAAGATGCAGAAATTCAGCCTGACGAAGTTAACTGGGACAATCTGCAGGAACCATTGAAAGCACCAGCCAATGAAGAAAAAGCCCCTTAAGCAGGCGTTTTTTCTCGCCCTGATAGCATTTTCCTCGCAGCTTGGCGGCACGGAACTTTCGCCTTCGCTGCGCGAGGCTGAGCGGCTTTATCAGAGCGGCAGATTCGAAGAGGCCTCGGCTCGGGCCCTTGAAATTCATCGCTTTTTCCCTGAAGATTTTCAGACTCTTCTGGTGCTGGGCATGAGTGATTTTCATGCGGGCAATTATCTCAAGTCTTCTGACTGGTTCAGAGCTGCCGCCCGCAAGGCGCCAAAGCACCCGATCGTCTTGCGGTACACTGAGCTGCTGCGCGAAATTGAATATCGCATGGGGCCATTCAGTCGCAACCCCGACCGCCAGAACATGGCAGACGGCAAAACTGCCGCCGAGTTTTATAAGCGAGGCTATTTTGGCCCCTCGTTGCCTGTACCGTCAGACATGGACAACCAATGGGCAAGGACAACCGCACTTGACCCGGTTCTGATAAAGCAACCCCTGCCAGGTACCGCAACTATTTTCGCTGAAATTGACCGGCCACCATCGGAACTGGCGCTGCCGACCCCCTACCCCTCGCTCGAAAGTATTCTGTCGTCTGAGGCAGTTGCTGAAATGGCAGAGAGGGCACTCGAAAACGACGAATATCAGAAGTCATACCTGTTTTTTTCACAACTGGTGACTTCGGCGCCACAAAACCGGCGCTATCTTATCGGAAAAGCCGAAGCAGCGTTTCACATGAAACGTTACCGACAGGTTCTTGAAATTCTTGGACCGATGGTGGCGGCGGGGGCTTTAACCGGGTTTTCCGAGCTGCAGGCACAAAAGGTTCAGCGACTCATGGAAGATTCACGCAACCAGGTTTTTTCAGGCACCCCGAAAAAATAGTGGTCTGGGATGCCAATTCTTGAACTCATATATGAGCTGATTACTGCTCCCAGCTGAAGTCTTTAACAACTTTTCTCTTGGTATTGAGAATGATGATTTCAACACGGCGATTGGCTTCGCGTGCTTCGGGGGTAGTGTCGAGTTCTTTTGGCCGGTTGTCGGCATAGCCCTGGGCCGAAAAACGTCCGGGGTCGAGGTTCATTTCATCGACAAAAAACCTTACGACCGAACAAGCTCTGGCAGTGGACAATTCCCAGTTCGAGGGGTAAACAGTGTTCCGGGCCGGCAGATCGTCGGTATGCCCGTCGACTCTGACGTAGTTTTCAATTGTACCGATAACCGGTACCAGAGCGGTAAGGATTTCTTCTGCGCCTTTCTTCATGGCGGCACTGCCGCTCTCAAAAAGCACATTTGCCGGAATCTGGATTTTTACCATCTGATCTTCAGCCATAACTCTAAGACGGTCAGCCAGCGGAACCCTTGCCAGCTTGCTTTTAACATTCTTTACGATCAACGGTATTTCGCTTTTTCTTGTTGCCGGCGTCAGAACGATACCCTTGCCGCCGGGAGTCAGCCATTGGTTCGCGCCCTGCGACACGTTGATGCTGAATACCGCATGATAAAGTTCATCGCGAGATTCGCTTTCCTGACGTTTTTTTGGCGAGTCGAGGGTCGAAAAGGCAAACAACATGACGAAGAAGCAAAGCATGTTGGTTACCAGATCGCCATAAGAAAGGCACCAGAGTGGTGCAGAAATTTCGTCAGCCTTTTTTCGCTTAGCCACCCTGACCCAGCTCCTCTGAGAGATGCAATTCGTTGAAGGTTATTCTGGTCTTCTCAGACATGAAGGCCAGCAGGCGTTCCTGAATGATACGGGGGTGAACGCCGGCAGCGATAAACAGACAGCCACGGGCTATGATTTCACCATAAAGCTGCTCAGCCTTGCTGCGTTCATCCATTTTCTTACCAAACGGAATGATAAGAAGATTTGCGGAAACAGCACCGTAAAAGGTTGTAATAAGTGCAACTGCCATGTTCGGGCCGATCGACGACGGATCATCGAGGTTACCAAGCAGGCCGATCAGACCGATGATGGTTCCGATCAGACCGAAGCCCGGAAGAACCGAGCCCAGAAATTCAAGAGCACTTTTAACATCACCATGGCGGTTTGCACGTGAATCAAGTTCGGTGTCGAGAATGTCTTCAATAACCTTGACGTCGACACCGTCGATTACCATCTGCAGACCGCGTGCCATAAAGGGCTCTTCGATTTCGGCGATCCGCGAATCGAGGGCAAGAATGCCCTCTTTTCGCGCGACATCAGCCGTCATCAGAATGCTGCTGATCAGCTTCATATAATTGAATTCTCTTGGAGCCAGATATGCCGACTTAACCAGCCCGAAAGCACTCATTACCGTTTCCTGGCTGTAGGCAACAAACATGGCGCAAAATCCACCACCAAATACGATCATCATCGAGGGTACGTCGAAGAATATACCCAGGTCGCCGGAAAGTTTGATTCCGATGAGAATGAGTAATGCGCCGGTAATGGACCCTATCAGAGTATTGTTATCCAAAAGAGATTCTCCTGACTGACAGCAGCGTCATGTTTTGAACTCAGCCAAGCAGGTCGAGCTTGAACACGAGTTCAGAAACACCTTTCTTGTTTTTGGTCACTTCTTCGACCTTGATGGTGAACTTATAAGGGGCAACTTCGGCAATGCCGAGAACCTGGCCCTTTTTGATCTTCGCGGCATCTATGGCCACTTTCGGGGTCTTGAGACTGCGAACCTTCTTGTTATTTTCCATCACGTCGATTTCGAAGCTGATACCTTTGATTACGCCATCATCATCGTTGAAAACTTTCCAGTCTTCATCATATTTAATGGAAAACCAGTAGTTGTTGCCATTCATGCTCAGAGGGGCACTCTTGAGCAACTCTTCGGTCAGTGGGTGCGGGGCGTAATTCAAAAGCCTTACCAGTGTGAAAAGGTTTTTCGGGTCGGTTTTCATAGCCGGCGCCTGAGCCACTTCAGCCTTGGAAGCTTTTGCAGCTTTAACTGCAACTCCGGCTTTTGCCGAAGCGGCAGCGGGAACTGTGCGGGCAACTTTACCAGTTGCCACGCCTGCATGCTTGACATTAGTCGGAACAATAGGCTTAAGCGAAGTCACCATGCGGCTCGATGCCGTCGGCAGTTCACCCGGAGGCGCTACCAGAACGATTTTGTCTTCAGCGGCATTGGCGGCCTGAACCGGTTTTACGGTCCGGGTCGTCTTCACTGTTTTGCCGGCAACCTTGTCGTGTCTTACAACCTGCAGACCCGGCGAATTGTCCGTCCCTGCGAACGAAGAAGAGACGAACACGGTTCCGCCAACCACCAGAAATCCCGCTACGAGCATACCCAGTCTGACGTTCTTCATTAATTTCTCCTGATATTTCCTGAACAACTTAGTTGTTTCTTGCTCCACCATTGATCCAGTTGGTTATGAGGCCCTGGTCTGAAGTAGAAAGAGAAGGACGGTCTTTCGGCATTCTCGGGGTTTCGATGCCTTTTATGCGTCTGACAAGTTTGCTGGTCTGCGCATCATAGGGAAGCACCACTGCCCCGCTCTTCGAACCACGCATCAGGTTCGAGTAACTGTTGAGCCTGAGGCCGGCCTGCGCAGTGCTGTCGTTATGGCAGCCGACGATGGCGCAGTTAACATTGAGAATGGGCAGAATGTTTCGCGAAAAGCTTCCCCCCATTGAGACCAGGACAATGTGAGTGGTTGCCGAAAGGCCACTGTCGATACTGACAGTAAGAGAGTTTGAGTTAAAATCGCTGGCATGAGCCGTGACAGTGTAAACGCCCGGGTCGACGTCAGCAATCGTAAAGCTGCCATTGATGTCGGTTATCGCCGAAGTTGTCGACGGAGAAGTCACAACCGTTGCGCCAGCAATGCCGATGCCGGTCTGAGAATCGACAACCGTTCCTACAAGAGTGCCTCTAAGGGTGCTTTTTGTTCCGCAGCCAACCGCTGTAAGCAGCGACAGACTCAAAACCAGCGCCAGTAATACCTGAAAGTTTTTGACCATTACCCCGCTCCTTCCTGAGCTATTATTCCTGCAAAGATCATCGGCAAAAAACCTTGGAAGTTTAATAGAAGAGTTCGATTTGTGAAAAAAATTCGAGTGAAAGCGCCTGTGCGTGATATAATCGTCTGCATGAAAATGAGCCCGAAAAATAGACCGGTCAGGTCACAGCCTCGCTGTGGCACCAGTCTTATGGAACTGCTGCTGGCACTTGCGGTATTGTCGGCCGCCATGTATCCGGTCGTCTTTATTTTTCGCATCGGCAACCCGCCAAAGCAGACAAACCAGCAGGAATACACCGCAACTCTGCTGGCGCACCATGTGATTGAAACAATTGTGGCGCGGCGGGCGATAAATCCGTCTTATCTTCCGGCCATGAGTGACCCGGAACCTGTCGTTGAATCTGCCGAGCATGTCGAACCGGTAAGTCAATATTTTAGAAGCATCTCTTCAGACGACAGCAGTATTACCGAAACAAACGACCCACAATTGTTCTGGACGCTCAAACCATACAAATGCCAAATCGACACGTATTACCTCGACGGTAACCTTTTCAAAGCTATAGTTTACATAACATACCAACGCGAAGGTCGAACCATGAAGGTATTTTTCGAGCGCCTGCTGCCGCAGAAAGCACTTGAAGTCAACGGAGAAGGCGAAGAATGAAAAGACGCGGTGAACTGTCTTTCGAAGGTATTCTCGGGGTGGCATTCATCTCGCTGATTCTTGCAACCGTAATTGCCGTGGCTCAGTTTTATAAGGCAAGAAACCCCGCCGACCCCGAAAACCACGATATAACCGCCAGCTACAACATTATTCTGACAACCCTGCGCGAAGACGTTCAGATAGCTGCGGTTGCCGAAATTGCATCTGACAGTTTCACTCTTTACAACAGCCAGAGTGATCTGATCAGTCGCTATGCCTTCATTGGCGGTAATCTGCACCGTTTCGACAAAAACGAGAAGGGCGAAATCCTTCTCAAAGGCGTAGAATCGGTTTTCTTCAAAACCGGCGAAGATCTGCCCAATCTGCTGACCGTTAAAATCATGCCGGCCGACCGCATGGATATTCCGTTTTTCACTTCGTTTGCTCTGCGAGGTATCAACCATGACCTTAACTGATTCAAGCGCCACCAGAAACCTTATTCTTTCGGCAGTGCTCACCCTCTCGATCATTTCGATCGCCTGGTTTCTCGGCAGCATGAAATCATCGCCGTTGATACCGGCAACCACCCTGATTGCCGCCGACTACCAGATGGAATCTGCCATCATCATGCAGATGCAGCAACTGCATAACAACCAGAACCAGAGACCACAGCCAATTCAGAAAGAAATCATGCCGGGAATAATCATGAATATCGAATGCAGCGAGCAGCCCGACAAGACCTGGAAGTTCGTGGCCAATGTCGCCGGGCAGGGTATCAATCGCAGCATGCAGGCAATCGCGGGCAGCAACAACCCTGACAAGATACTTTTTATCCGCTGACCATTTGTCAGTCGGACTGCACGATATTCAACCACCAACCGGGGCCAAAATCTGACCTGAGATATTCATTCATTAATCTGCTGCGGGCAAAACCGGCGATCAGCAAGACATGCCCTTCTGCAACCAGCAGTGGTAGCGAATCGCGGCGATCAACCGGCACCTTTTTATCGATCAGCCACTTTGCCAGTTTTTTGCCACCGCTGCCCCCCTGCGGGTAAAAACGATCGCCCGGTCGCCGCGTACGAAGTTTCAGATTATTGAGTATTTTTTCAGAAACAGGCAGACATTCGCCAGGCAGAGCAGGCTGTTTTTCAGACTGCAGCAGCAAAAATTTCCAGGTACCGGAAATTGCCAATTCACCCGGCCTGATTATAATCTCTGAAGAAGACAGATCATTCTCAATATTCTTTCTAACGGGTCGACAACCCGAAACATTTTTTTCAAAAACCAGGCGGTCGCCGCGGCGAAAAACCACAAAATCTCTGTACACGATTTTCTGAGAGGATCCCGGATTGATCCACAATGAATCCAGCTGTTCCAGCAGAGCTCTTTTTACATTTTTGCCGGCGCCGAGTCGGTACAACCAGATGTGCAAAATTTCCACTCTGAGGGTACAATTTGGAGTTATGTAAACCATTAGTTCGTTACCAGAAACATTTTCAGCTATGTACCTTTTAGCGCGGCGGCAGATTTTTCTTTGAAACCGGCGGGCGTCATCACCCAGCACTGCCAGATGCTGCGCCGAACCGGGCTGCATTTCGTTCATCAGCGGCAAAAGCTGATGGCGCACCCGGTTTCGAAAAAACATATCGGTCGAATTCGTCTCATCTTCACGCCAGTTCTGGCCTGAATCGTGCAAGAACGACTCGAAACTGCGGCGGCTGACGCGCAGAAACGGCCGCCACACCCTGATAATATTATTGCCGAATTTCAGCCTGATGCGAGGAGCGATACCACTGAGTCCGTTCCAGGAGCAGCCCCGCATCAGTCGCATCAATACAGTTTCAGCCTGATCGTCGGCATTATGACCGGTGGCGACAACTTCAGCACCTGACTCACGCAACATTTCGGCAAAAGCGGCATATCTGAGATCGCGGGCCCAGGCCTCACTGCCCTCAGCATGCTCACTGACAAAAACAATTTCGCTGCGGTGACGCTGATAGAATTCCAGACCCAGACGGGCAGACAATGCCTTTACCCAGACCGCATCTTCGGCACTGGAAACCCTTAGACTATGATCTACATGAAACACACAAAGCTGACGCTTTTGCATGCGACACCACTGATGAAGAAGCAGAAGCATTGCCACCGAGTCGCAGCCGCCAGAAACCGCGGCAGCTATTTTCACCGCAGCCGGTGGCCGCGTCATGGCCGTCAACAGGCTCTGCTGCATGGCCTTGTCGATTTTCAGTCTGGTTTCCATCAGTTGATCAGTCAGAAGACTACCTGGCTTTCTGGCTGCGAATCGTCTTCAGATAATCGTTCCAGGCTTTCTCAATGAAAAGGGGCAGTTTTTCGATTGACCGTGGTTCGTCAGAACCGATCTCGGCAGCAGAAGGAGCGGCACACAGCCTGGCAACAAGGCGGTCACGGCCGTCGAGCACATCGATGGTCATTGCACCTTTGCGGCGATACTTGCGGTAAACACGCACAATCGGCGGCGGTGGCACTACCAGACGACCACCGATAACGATCGGCGAGGTTCCATGCACGATAAGGCCAGTGACATCGACAGGTTCGATATATGACGGGATAACATATTCGTCGCGGTCGGCCACATAATCAGCGAGAATCATTCTGAAGTCGCGGTCGCCAATATTCTTGAGAAAACGGGCTAACGAATAATAGCGGGCATCGCGGGCGATACCGTTCAAATCGAGGCCACGCGGCCGGGTTTCTTCAATGACCATGACAATCGGGCCATACATGCGAGCGACACCGATGCGGGGCGAGGCGAAAATAAAATGTGTTTCGGGGTCTGGAACCCCGGCCTTGCTGGCTTCAAATTTGCCTGGGCGGTTTTCATAGAGATCTTTCATCGAAGCCACAGTATTAAAGATCTTCTGCAACAGAACCGTCTGCTGTTTTTTTGCATTTTTCAGAGTTTCTTCAGGGCTCATACCCGCCTTTTCACAGGCTTCGGCAAGATTGCGCAGGCCACGCGACTGGTGCGTTGTATCAAGCAGAAATCTGAAGCCAAGCAGTTCATCACGCTCGATTTCGCCAGACCTGCGTGAACCAAAACCGCGATACAGAACCGAAAAATAGCCGCTGCGAATGCGCTGCAGGGCCGTGGCCGAATTCATGGTAAACATCGATATCGTGTCAGCATTATAGGATGCGGCAGAAAGAGGCGCTGCCATACAGATAAGCAGTGAGGTGGCAACAACAGAAGCGATCATAAAACGCAAAGACAGACATCGGACAAAAGACATATCTACCTCTTTTTCAGGCCAATTTAAAGGTACAGGCCTCATTCTAACGCCGAACCGCCCGGCTGGTCAACCAGCCGGGCGGTTTTAGTCAAAGTGATCAACCTGCAGCTTTAACGAAGCTGCTTCAATACAATCCTTTTATCAGAAGGAAATTCTGGTGGGCTTCCAGTCGGTGGGGCGCTGCAGGCCTTCTTTTTCCGGCACAACCAGCGAACCAACATAGCTGCCATCGGCATAAACACGGTCAATCTGCTCGCGGATGGATTTAATATCTTCTTCGCTGACCACGCCGTTATCGGTAGCCTTATAAAACTGTACGGTAATGCGGATCGGGAAACGCTCGTCGCGTTCGATAGGCTGATTGTCCATTTCAACGAACGGCCCTTCGATTTCGCCGTGGCCGATAACTGCGTCTTCAACGTTTGAGGAGAGTGCTTCGCGGCTGTATTCTGCATCTTCAAACATGATGCCCTTGCTGTCACCGCGGAAATATTCGCGATGTTTGAGCGGCACCTGAATCAGCATTACCATGTTATCTGCTGCAGTACTGCCAACTGCCGGGGCAGAAGGTTTTGCTGTATCATCGGCAGGTTTATCAGTTGCCTGAGTTGGTTCAGCGGCAGCATCACTGGCACGTTTACCGGTCAGCGAGGCTTTTTCCCCGTTGCTGTTGAAGAAAAGGCGCTGACCGTAAGCACCACCGTTCTGCACAGCATCGCGCGTGTTGTCGACGATGGTCATGCTGGTGCCTTCGCGCGTGATGAGAATCGCCAGCACGGCGGGATTACCGGCTGCCGACTGATAGTTGAAGATTACCGGGTTGAATACGGCTTCTTCGCCCTTCGGAATCGGCAGAAAGCAGGCCTGAGCTGAAACCAGCACGTGCGAATCGCGGGTTGCCAGAAGCATGCTGGCGCTGCCGGTCCATGATGCAGAATTGCTCAGCAGCGGGCGCGGATCTTCGAGCAGAGCGCCAAGCGGGATAGTTTTAGACTCCTGCCCTTTTTCATTGCCGACGCGGGCATAAAGCTTGCCAAGCTGAATGTCAGCGGTTTTGTCAGTGAAATTCGGAAAACGGATAACCGGCATGCAGGTCATTTTGCGGCTTTCTTTGCTGCCGTGATGAACCTGAATGGTCATGTCGCTTATGTTCGGGCCGACGGCCGAGCCTTCAAAGCGGCCGGTGTCTTCCCAGGTGATGTT
>Ga0116157_10000539_pt1 | contig 39068 bp, 27 predicted proteins | sample AD_UKC048_MetaG_FD_89882 | JGI IMG/M metagenome (GOLD analysis project Ga0116157, IMG submission 89882) | Active sludge microbial communities of municipal wastewater-treating anaerobic digesters from USA - AD_UKC048_MetaG | ecosystem: Engineered > Bioreactor > Anaerobic > Digestate | place: USA... | reverse complement strand
GGGGCAACCCTAATCTCTCTTTGCTCCGTTTCGCTACGCTTCACTCCACAAAGAGAGATTAGGGTTGCGATATTAAGAATACATTTGTACTCCTAAAAGTTGCATTTACTAATTGAACTTACGGCGTAGAACCAGCAATTTGCCAGTACATATTTTTATAATTTTATTTTTTAAACATGAAATTATTTCATAAATTATTTTTGAATCATTTTGTACTTAGCAATCTTTCTAAAATCTTCTATTTTGTTTTTGCTTTCCAATACAATAGTTAATGGGATTAATTTACCAATAGGTGCTGCTTTAACAAAAGATGATTTTATTTCATCATCAATATTTAGATCGATAATTCCCACACGTGTTTTCTCAGTGAAATAGAAGCCTATTTTTATAAACCCTTCCCAAAGGGAAAGCCATGCAACTGTCTTCTTTTTATTCGTGATTTTGCAAAGCCATGATTTTCCATCTCTATAAAAACGCCATTCATAGCTTAACTCGATTTCGCGAATTGTCTTTTGTAGCTCCAAATAAGTCTGATATAGTTGATCAGCCAGAACATCTTGTAACAATTTATCAGTTGGCTCTTGATCGGGGTTCGTAAGAAGTAAATTTAAGTTTTTATCTTCCATTTTATTATAAAACATTTATTGATTTAAAGTATTATGACTTAGCAAATAATTGTTTTCTTTCTTTGATTATGACTAGTCCGACAAAGACAAGCAACAGACCGCTGTTGAGTACATAAACCCAAATTTGAGAATCGGGACGAAGATAGATGCTTGCAAAATAAAGTGCCATAGCCAATATGAAGTAAAATACTGCATTTATGATATTGTAAGGAACCTTATAAAATTTCTGTCCCCAATAAAACGACAGTAAACACATCGCAAGATAGCATATCAGGGTTGCCCAGGCGGAACCGACATAACCATAGATGGGCACAAGAACCAGATTTAATACTACTGTAAGTATTGCTCCAAATATTGCAAGATAGGCTCCGTATTTGGTCATATCGTTAAGTTTGTACCAAATAGAAAAGTTAAAAAATATTCCAAGAAACAGATTAGCCAGTAGCAATACTGGAACAACCTTTAGTCCTTCGTGGTAGTCAACATCAATAAAATATTTGATAAAATCTATATAGAACATTACGCCAAGAAAAATCATTAAACCGCAGATGATAAAATATTTTGTTGCTTTGGCATAAAGTTCCCGGGCATTACTTTCGTTTTTGTTGTTGAAGAAGAATGGTTCTGCTGCATATCTAAACATTTGGATAAACAGAGTCATTAAAATTGCCAGCTTATAATTTGCTCCGTATATTCCCAGTTGTTCCATAGGATTTAAGGAATCGGGAACCAGATGTTTAAGTAGAACCCTATCCAGCGTTTCATTTATCATGCCGGCAAATCCTGCAATTAATAGAGGCATCGCATAAATCAAAATTTTCTTTAGTAATGCTTTGTCGAAACTAAATTTTATATTTAAAATTTCGGGTAAAAGCATCAAAAGAGTTAAAATATTTGCAATAAGATTTGCAATAAAGACATAACCAACGCCTACTGTTGGAGAATATATTGCGAGGAGAGCAGAATCAGGATTAGATACAGCTAGTTTCGGGCAAAGTAGAAGGAAAAACAGATTCAAACCTATGTTAATTCCGATATTGATAAGCTTTAATATCGCAAATTTCCAGGCTTTGTTTTGTAATCGTAGTTTTGCAAACGGAATCGAAATTAATGCATCTAGAGCAACAATCAGCCCCATCCAGAGAATATATTCAGGATGAGATTGATAATCAAGTAAATTTGCTACAGGAGTCAAAAATATCAGCAGAAATACAATGAATAATGTAGATGTGGCAGCCAGACTGACTAAAATTGATGAATAAACCTTATCGAGAATACTTTTATCTTGAGCAAAACGGAAAAATCCGGTTTCCATTCCATAAGTCAACAGAATCAGCAAAAAAGTAACATAGGCGTACAGTTCGGTAACAATTCCGTAAACTTCGGGAGCAAACAAACGAGTATAAAGCGGGACTAAAAGGTAGTTCAGCAAACGACCTAGAATACTGCTAAGACCATACACCGCAGTTTGACCGGCTAATTTTTTTAATGGACTACTCAAGTTTTAAATTTCTTTTTGCGAAAATAACAATTTGTAACTGCTGATTTTTGACAGAAATTGATTAGTTATTAACGGATAGAGTTTAATAGAAATAAACTTCAAAATTCATTATCGAATAGCTCACTGCCTAAAATTAAGTTCTTAATATGGAACGAAATTCTTCAATTAAAGAAGAAATAAATCTCTTTTCAAAACCATGTCGTTTTCCTAACTCGAATATATCTTTTTCGTCTGGGTTTCCCTTGCCAAGAATAGTAGTAGAATGATTACCATTAAAGCCAAAATTTGGTGTGAGGTCATAAGCAGGAGATAATTTCCACTTATCGTTTTTATAAATAAAAGAGAAGTTTTTTGCATGGTCATCTTTATTCCCAATTACAATATTGAAAATCATCAATCGTAACATTTTTTCAACTTCAGATAAATCACCGGTAATATATCTTGTCAACTTCAGCAAATCATCATAATCCAATGCTGGAAGTCTGTGATCTGCGTACAATAAACCCGAAGCAGTATGAACATGTATTCGTTTGTTTTCAGTCCTGTCAAAAAGTTTAACCCCAAAATATTTGCCTTCAAACAATTTGGTTTCTGGCATTTCTATTCCACATTTTTTTGCCCAAATTGAAGTATTATATTCTATTTCTCCGATATTTTCAGGATCAAAAGATGAACGAAATTTAACCATCCATTCTTCATTCTCATGCTTAATCAAAACCTTTGGTCTGGCACCGCCAGATGAACCATTGTCTTTATAAAGAGTTTCTACAGCATCTGAATCTTGAGACTGGAGTATCTTCATTGTTTCTGCGGCAAAAAAATCCAGATCAAAATCCACACTTGGATCGAGTTTCATTGATTCTGGCTCATAACTCAGAGCACCCATTCCGTTTTTTCCCACTATGCTAAGTCTGTCTAAAACGGACAATTCAAGCGGATTTATTCCTTTTTCTTTTAGTAATCTATCTAATAATAAATTTCCCCAACCGTCGGGCAAACTGTCATTAAATACTCCAAAAAGACCATTAAAAGGATTTCGCTTTGCGATAAAAGACTCTGATGTCAAAGGCAAATGAATCGGAGAAACTGAAAATCCTGATTTCAACCAATCAATATCATATTCAAACACTGCAAGATTTTCACGGTTCAGCACAAGTCGTCCAACAGTAATTTCATTGTATTTTACTTTTAATATGTCAACTGTTTTAATCATTTTTTCTTCCTCTTTTGCGTGATGAATAAACGGCTTTCTTTTCTCTTAAAATATTATCGATACTTTGCGGAGCTTCCTTTTCAAAAGATTTTAATAGCCCTTCTACTGACCTTAAAGTAAGTCCAAGTTGAATAAGATTCTTTAACGAAATTTCATACGTAGTTTCGAATCTTTTAAGAGATCCCAAACTCACTCCAGATTTCTTTGCCAAAGCTTGTTGAGTAAGATTTTCGCGCAAACGTAGTTCTTTCACATCACTTGCAATTTTTTCAGAAATTTCATAATAATTTAAAAGCTCTGTTATCATATTGTAGTTATTATTTTAGCTGTTATAATTATTTTAATTATTTATTAGCTATTAATTTAGCCTTTACAAAGATAGAATATATTGTGGAGAAAAGCAAATTTTTATTAATTAAAAAAGGCACTCCCGAGAATGCCTTAATTTTTCTTAAGCTTTTTTACCTGACCGGTTTGGATTCAATTGCGCTCCACGATTACCATGAACCTGTGCGTACTGTTTGTTAACACCATTGGTTCCCTTGTTAGGATTTTGCTGATTTGCACTGTTCTGCTGAACTGAGATTTTTTTGCTCTTTTATAAAAATATTTAAAACTACATAAATGCCTACAACAAATTTATCGGATAAAATATTTAATGTCCTCATGTCGGACAGGCACTTCCTTTTTTTATATCGAAAAAAAGGAAGCAAAAAACGATTGTCGCCGCTGATAATTTGCTAAAAATATTCGCGCTCGCTGACAGAAAAGAACTCGCTACGCTCAAACAGCTTTTCTGCTTAACCACTTCTCTCAAATATTTTATATACGCAAATTCTCAAATGCGACATTTAGAGGTGAACGCTTTGCGTTCAAGTTAATTAGCCGATTCTGCTACATTAGAAAATTGCATAAACTATACCTAATAGAGTTATTTAACATCCTGTCAGTTTACACCTCTAAATTTTAAAACTATTTAAAAGAATCGATAGAAAGTTGCTCGACAATATCTCTAAAACTTGCCAAACCTGCTTCAAGATTCTCAACAATCTCTGCGGCAATAACATCAGGATCGGGCATATTATCAAGGTCCGCTAGTGATTTGTCTTTTATCCATGTAATGTCTAATGACGTTTTGTCACGAGCAATGATTTCTTCGTAAGTAAATCTGCGCCAGCGACCATCGGGATTCGTTTCTACATTGAATGTTTCTTTTCGCTTGAAACGATTTTCAGGATTATAGCATGAAATAAAATCTTTTAGATCTTCAATTTTCAGAGGATTTTTCTTTAGTGTGTGATGAATATTTGTACGATAATCGTAAACCCAGACTTCTTTTGTCCAAGGGTCTTTGCTCGCTGGTTTATTGTCGAAGAAAATTACATTTGCTTTTACTCCTTGTGCATAAAAAATTCCTGTTGGCAAACGCAAAATTGTATGCAAATCTGTTGTTTCCAGAATTTTTGTCCTGACAGTTTCGCCAGCTCCACCCTCAAACAGAACATTATCTGGCACTACAACCGCTGCAAGTCCGGTGGATTTTAACATAGAACGTATATGCTGAACAAAATTCAACTGTTTATTACTTGTAGTTGCCCAAAAATCCTGACGATTATATGTCAAATCGTCTTTTTCCTGTTCTCCTTCGTCATTGGTAAAAGTCTGAGAGCTTTTTTTGCCGAAAGGCGGATTTGCAAGAACGTAATCATAAGTTACAGGCGAAGCTGCAATCAACGCATCGGCGGGCGAAATAAAATTATCGCTTTCGATATCGCCGATATTATGCAAAAACATGTTCATCAGAGCCAAACGGCGTGTGCTTGCAACAATTTCGTTTCCATAAAATGTTTCCATTTTAAGAAACTTGTTTTGCTCTTTGTCGAGTTTATTATTAGAAACAAGATAATCGTAGGCTGCAAGGAAAAACCCTCCAGTTCCGCAGGCTGGGTCGGCAATGGTTTTCTTGGGTTGTGGACGCACACATTCTACCATTGCACGAATCAAAGGACGTGGCGTGAAATACTGACCAGCGCCGCTTTTTACGTCTTGTGCGTTTTGTTCAAGTAGTTTTTCATAAATATCGCCTTTTACATCGGCACCCATAACAAGCCATTGTTCGCTGTCAATCATATCAATGATTTTCGCTAGCATTGCAGGATCCTGAATCTTATTTTGACTTTTTGTAAAAATCTGACCTAAAATTCCTTTTTGAGTACTTAGTTCAAGTAAGGTTTTTACATAATGAACTTCTAATTCGGCTCCTTTTTTGCCAGTTAAGCATTCCCAATTGTAATCCTTTGGAATATTAAGTTTGCGATTGTATGGCGGCTTGCTGTACTCGTCTGCCATTTTAAGAAAAAGCAAATATGTTAACTGCTCTAAATAATCGCCATAACCAACTCCTACATCGCGTAGCGGATTACAAAATGACCATACTTTTGATACTATTGAGGATGTGTTGTTGCTCATGATTTTTAGCTAATTAAATTTTGTTTAGACAAGTCTGTAACCCAGTCGCTGACTTCGACACTAAACCATTCGTGAAACATTTTGTAAGTTCTATTCTGAGGCCATTCTGCTTCGTCAATACAAACACCATCAAGTTCAATTTCGAAAATTTCTTTATAATGTTTTTTAAGAACTTGCTCAGCATTATTAAAAATTTGGTTAATCAAATATGTTTTTGACTCGCCCAATATGTTCAATTCATACGGCATTTCGGGAAATAGTTTATTGTTCCAGTCAATAAAAGGCTTTTTATAGGTCAAGGTGATTGCACTGCGATTTAGAACTTCCATATTTTGTTATTTCAAATTTTGAATCCACAATTTTATATAAATTTTTGCATCTTCCGAAAAGTCCGAGATTTCTTCTTCGCTGATAATTTTCTCATTCAACAAAACAGAAATAACCAAGGGAAAATCCGAATTTTTCAGTGCATCATACCTTTTTGAAATCTGCTTATCGAAACTCTTTATGTGTTCAAAAAGTTTATAATAAGCATCTCGGACGGCAATGTCTTTATTTTGCCATTGAGAAATTATTTCACCAGCTTTGCCCAATCCGATTTCGAATTCACGTTCAACTGCGACTGAGATTAACTCTCTTGCAAGTTTGTTGTCTTTTTTTGTAAAACCTCTTTCCATTTAGAGTAAAATTTAATATTTTGGTTCTGGTTCGGCAACCATCTTTAATTCTATGCTGTTTATATACTCAGATACTTGAGAATATTTTACCAACCTACCCTCAAACGCCATCTTCAAAATACTCTGCCTCAATGTTTCTGCCTGCTGCAAACTCTCGTTTATTGTTTGCTCTATTTTGTCGCATATTGTGAGTTTGCTTTCGAGCTCGGAAACAATGAGTTGTTGTTGTGCAATTGGTGGGACTGGAATTTCAATCTTTAGAAATTTTAATTGCGTTAAGTTTAAACCACTATCACTAATTCCAGATTTCATTTTCTCAATCTCCCTAAGATAAAATGGGGTATTAAGAATGAACTCAAAAAATTCAGGTGTAATAACTTTCCTATTAACTTTAACCCTATAAACTTTATCACAATTAATAAGACGTTGTCTTGTCGATTTCACCATACAGCAAACGCCAACTCTAACCCTGGGACCAGCCCTTGTAATTAAAACATCGCCTACCATTAATTCATGTTGCATTCTCGGCTTCAAATCTTCTGGTAAAACCTTATTTTCATCAGGAAGAAAATGACCATGTTGAATGGCACTAGTTTTAATTACAGCCCACTCTTGATCATTCTCAGAACTTTTGTTCAAGCATTTCGGGCTCCATCCTTGGTCAAGTTTTTCAATAACAGATTCAATTGTTTTACAATTTTCTCCAGAAACAAGAATGCTGAGCAAACTCTGTCTATAAACCTTAAGTTGTTGCAGAGCGGTTTGCAGTTGTTTTTTGCCGTTTTCGAGTTCGCTAAAAAGCTCTTCGATGCGGGAAACTATGAGGTGTTGTTCGGGGAGAGGGGGGAGAATTACAGGAATTTCAACTAAACTGCTTTTAGTAAGCTTTAATCGAGTCGTCCCATTGACAAATTCACGATAATTTATCGAATTTAAATAGTATAAAATAAATTCATCAGCAACTTGATTCTGCTTTGGTTTTAAAATATGTGCATGATTATTAACCCATGATTTTCCTTTAATTTTATATGCTTTATCTTTATAATTATCCAAAAAAGGAGCTCCATCTTCCCCTATTAAAACTAAATCTTCATCTGTCAAATAACTGTCAATCCAGCCAACTTGTCCAGTTGCACCATAGTAAGGATAGAGTTCTTTCTTGCCATGAATTCTCTGATTCCTTTCCGTTGAGTTTATAGGTTTTCTCAAATTATCAAGGACCTCACAAACTTCTCCCAGTTTTTTTATTTGCCAGTGTTTAGGTATGTTGTTTAAATTGTTCATTAAGATTTGTTAACAAATTTAGATTCCAGTCAAACAACCGTCAAATAAGCAAAGCCTTGCGGGGCATGAATTTTTGCAAATTTGAATTTTGTTTTTTCTCATTTAGTCAAATAAAAGGTAAATTGTTTTGTTGTTATTTGTGCTCAAATCGTGCCTTTAAAAATTAAAAAAACATTTCTAAAGACAATGAACTAATCAAACAAAGAAGGTTTTAGCTTATAATCCGAATTTATCAAATATTGATATTTCTTTTTATCTTTTTTGTAAATAAAACCTCCAGCTTCTAGTTTGTTAAAAATATTTCTTACTTTACGTTTAAAGCCATCCAACTCTCTCAGATTAGTAACGACCTTATTTCTTGACAAATAAAGATTGTAAGATGTCTGATTTGCACTTATTGTAACTTTTTTATTATAATTATTGTATTTATAAATTTCTGTCAAAACATTTTTAAATTCTTGGGGCAAAGCATCAAAAGCAGAACCAAAATTTTCTCTTAACTCAGAAAGATAATCCTCTTTCATAAACTGTCTGTTAACAATGTAAACAGGATACAACTCAGGGCTCTCAGGATGCTTGTAAATAAGATTTCTTTTTGTTAATCTTGCTATTGCATTAAAATGATTATTGTCTGGGGTAAGCATTATTGTATGTTTATACTCGCTATTTGCTTTTTCCGACTTATACAAATATGCTAAAACAGCTTTCTCCTCACTATTTAACTCAGCATCACCCTCCAATAGTCTTTCAATAAACCCATCATAACTATTTAATAATACCTCAAATGTCTCGTCTACCAACTTACCTTTTGGTAAAAATAGTCCAAGATCTTCTTTACTGTAAAATCGGTAATAAGGTAAATCAATATTGTTGTTTAATGATTCGTTCACCAGATTACTCATTCCACGTGCTTTCCCCTCCCATTTGTCAAATATTTTTAAAATATCTGCAAGTTTTGGATTTAAAGGCTTAGAGTCCGGTATTATTCTTCTAATCGGAATTTCATGTTTGCTATTTTCGATTAAAAGCTGTTTCTTAAAATATCCTGGATTTCGAATTTCGATAGATTGGTTTGGCTTAATGTTGATATTTACATACTTATCAATACTATAATCGCGATGTGCCAAGGCATTGTTAATTGTTTCTCGAAGAAGTTTCTCAGAATACTCCGGTTTTGAGGTCCCTCCAGCTGTATATGTAACTCCAATTTGAATGTTTTTTAAAACATAACTCAGAGATCTTTCCATGAGTGGAATAACATTGTCTACTATTGTTTTTTTGTCTTGAGCCACATCTACTTCACTATCAATAAAACAGTCAACCTGACACCTCCAACCCAAAAAATCTTTAATATGTTGACCGCAGACAAGCATTCCCAAAGTTGTTATTTCATCACTTACAATAAACTTTTTTCTTGTTAAAAAAGAAATTGCTGCTTCCAAATCAGGTTTTATTGTTTCTACTTTAACTTCACGATTAAGTAATTGGATGTATTCGTTTATCTTTTCCAAATCAAGTTCTTGCAAAGAAGCTCCTTTAACAGGTAACAATTCTCTACTATTTCGAATTTCTTCCTTATATTCCTCATGAGCAATAATTTTTAACTCAGGAATTATTTCATCTCCTGTAATTTTTCTAATATATGCTACTCCTTTATAAAAAACATATTTTAGATCGTCAGGTAAGCGTTCAACATATATTACACAAACTCTTCCATCCAGAAATTCTCTTATCTCAATATTTTTAAGATACTCTCCTAAATCAAGAATATTTCCATCTTTATCCGTAAATGATTTACAGAATTCCTTTATATTAGGTTCGAAATCTTCTTTATATCCTTTAAATACATACTTTTTGTTTTTAATATCTTCTTGTATGCCAAGTATAACGATGCCTCCTTCTGTATTAAGAAAAGCATTGATACTTTCAAGAACCGTTTTACTTTCTACTAGATTTGGCGGAGTTGGTTTCAATTCCACTTTTTCAGACTCAACAGCAACATAAACATCATTATTAATACATGCTTCGAGTTTCTCTAATATTTTATCAAGTATTCTCATTCAGGATATTTTATTTACAAAAATACAAAAAAGGCATTTATTACGCCACTAAAATTTCATTCAACTCATTAATTATCTCATCCGTTTCAGTTCCGAACAATTGCCACATTTTGCCCAAACCGCCCTGAGCATTGAATGGATTAAGGTCAAAATCGTCTTTCTCGATGTGAAAACTGTTTGTAACATAATCTTTAATCATACGCAGCCACTGCATTTGCTCTTCGTTAAATTTTGTAGCTCCGGCTTGCTTTTTAAAAACCCAATCTTGAAAGTTTTTATCAACGGTTTTATCATAAACTGTTAAAGCGGTATCGAGTCCACAAACTTTACGAATCAATGAAACCAGTGCAATTAATTCTGATTTTGGCGAACCGTTTGATTCTCCAAGAGTTTCGTATGCACGCCAAACATTCAATGGAGCCAGCAACGGTTTGTCGGAACGTAGTTTATCCAATACATCTTTTATCATTGTGTACGTCAGTTCTCGCCGCCGATATTGCTGATTATAAAAAATCTGCAATGCCATTAGTTCTTCTGCATTTTGCTGCATCCACTCAGTAAAATCTATGATTATTTCTTGTGCTTTTTCGTTGCTGTCTTTTTGCCAGCCTTGTTTAAGAACAGAATCTGGATTTGTTGTATCAATCCTCTGCTCGTGGGCTTTTCTAACATTCTCAATATATTCGTTTAGCTCACCGGTAAAAACTCTGGCAGCTTCGTTTTGTAATTTTTGGGTTTCTGAACTGATTTGTTTTTCAATATCAGCAGGAGCAAATCCTCGGAATCCGCTGCGTACATTTTCTTCAATTTCCTCCAGAGAATCTGGATTAAAAGCATTCAGAAGCTCTTTTACAACCTGAGCAATTGTTTTTCCATTTGCTTTTTCAGCAAAATTCTTCTTTTCTTTTTCAGTAAGTTGCTTGTCGAGTCTTGTAAGTCTGTTTGCCAGCGAGGTAAATAATTCTTCGTCGCGTGCTCCAACAGCAACTGCCTGCAAAAGGTCTTTCAATGGAACTCCGGGTTTCTTCTCTAAAGGACGACTGTCTGTTTTAAGACTTTTTGTTACTCCGATTGCATCAACAATTACAAAATGATCTTTAGTTATTTTTGCCGATGGAGAAACTTTTATCAAATCATCAAGATTTATAGTTCGGGTTCCTCGACCTTTCATCTGCTCAAAGTAGTTGATGCTTTTAACATCACGCATAAAAAGCAAACATTCCAATGGTTTAACGTCTGTTCCTGTTGCTATCATGTCAACTGTCACAGCAATTCTAGGATGATAAGAATTGCGAAATTGTGACAAAATGCTTTTAGGATCATCAGAATTGTAAGTAATTTTCTGACAGAATCTGTTTTCTTCACCAAATTCTTCTCTAACAATGTCAATAATATCGTTTGCATGACTGTCTGTTTTAGCAAAAATCAAAGTTTTAGGAACTTCAAAAATGCCGTTTTTATCGTATCTGTCAGGAAAAATTGTCGGCAAATTATCTCTGAATGCTTTTATTATTGTCCGAATCTGATTAGGGTTAACAATGTCTTTATCAAGCTGCTTTGAAGAATAAATTTCATCTTCGTCCTGTAATTCCATTCGTTTTTTCCTACTCAAACGCTCACGATGTTCGATATACTCGCCCTGCCACAAAGTTCCGCCTTCTTTAGTAATTTTCGTTTCAATAATAAAAACATCGTAACCAACATTAACACCATCAGCTACAGCCATTTCGTGCGAATATTCGCTTACAAGATTTTGGTTAAAATACCCGATTGTTCTTTTATCAGGCGTTGCTGTCAAGCCAATTTCGAAAGCATCAAAATACTCCAAAACCTGTTTCCAAAGATTGTAGATGCTTCGATGACACTCGTCAATTACAATAAAATCAAAAAATTCTATTGGTAATTTTGGATCATATTCAATTGGAGGAATTTCTTTAGGTTGCCATTTGCGTTCGTTTGGATTTTCCTCTTCTTCGCTTTCTTCCAGATCAGCACCTTTCAAAATTGCATACAATCTTTGAATTGTACTAATACAAACCTGACTATCGCTTGCAATATAGCTTGATTTTAACCGCTGAACTCCATACAATTCTGTAAACTTCCTATTGTCATCATTAGGAACAAAGGACATAAATTCCTGTTCGGCTTGTTCTCCCAAGTTCTTGGTATCAACCAAAAACAATACTCGTTTTGCTTTTGCATATTTAAGCAAACGATAAATAAAAGTAATAGCTGTAAAAGTCTTTCCCGAACCTGTTGCCATCTGAATTAAGGCTCTGGGACGATTCTCTTTGAAAGAACTTTCAAGCTTATTTATTGCAATAATCTGACAATCACGCAAGCCTTCGGTTTTCAGAACCGGCAAATCGTGTAATCTTGTGCGTAAGGATTTATCTTTTTTTAACCAATCTCTTAATGTTTCTGGTCTGTGAAAGCTGAAGACTTCAATGGCTCTTGGCTTTGGGTCAGTAAAAGCTGTGAATTTTGTTATTTCACCTGTACTTATATAAACATAAGGCAGTGGTTCATTTTTGAGATGTTTTAGTTTTGCATTTGCATAATCTTCGCCTTGTTTTTCATGAACGTTAATTCTGTGACCTTCTTCTTCGCGCTTTGCTTCAATAACTCCACAAGGTTTTCCATCAACAAACAAAACATAATCGGCGGGACCAACATCTGTAAGATATTCTTTGACAGCAATACCAATACCTGCATTTAAATTTATCTGTTTAACACTCTGAATAATCCATCCACAAGCCACCAATTGCTTGTCAATATTATCTCTGGCGATTTGTTCAGGGTTTTGGTTAAGCATAACAAACTGAAATCATATTGATTAAAGATTCAAAGATATAAAAAATATTAATTTAATTAAATAGGTATTAAATTTTGAATTCTATTGATGATACTACGAACATTTTTGTTTTTGAAATGCGGATCCTTATGCATTTATAGGAAAACTTAACTAACAGTAGGATGTAAATCAAAAATGAGAGAATGGAGAGTTTTTGTTTTATAAATATTTACAACCCTTTCAGTATTATTTCGGCAAACTCCCTAACAGCTCCGGTTCCACCCGATTTTTCGAGAATAATAATTCCGGGAATATTTTTAATTATAGTTGCAGCATTTGCAGGACAAGCAGGTAGCCCAACTTTCGAAAGAAGTTCGAAATCGTTGATATCATCACCGATATAGGCAACATTTTGCAAGCTTATATTAAACTTATTGCATAGATTTCCTACTGTTTCCAGTTTGTTCAATTGAGCATGAAAATCGAAATCGAGTTTAAGTTTTTTAGCTCTTGCTCTGTTTAGTTTTCTATCCTCGCTAGTGATAATTCCTACTTTAATTCCTTTTTCTTGCAAAAGCTTAAATCCTATGCCATCTGATGTGCAAAACTTTTTTATTTCATCACCGATTTCGGTATAATACATTCCGCCGTCTGTAAGCACGCCGTCAATATCTGATAATAAAAGTTTAATATCCTTGATTGATGTTCGAACAGATTTTATATGTTCCCGCAGAAGTATTTCTCCTATTTTCCAATCAGCAGGTTCGTCAAGTTCAAGTGCAGTATATTCGGGCATTTCATATATCCCGATTGCTCCTGAAAGTCTGTTTTTATCTCGGATAATATTTGAAACTTTATTTATATAAAATGCCCCGTTTTCCATAAACATTCCTTCAAAATTCTGACGGCGGGGACGATTTTTATAATCATAATTAATGCTTGTTCCTTCTGAATTCCAGAAAAATCTTTTCGTTTTGACACATGAAAGAAGGGAGTCTTTGCCTGAGTATAAATATTGTCGGATAGCAGAATCAATATCTACTGAACTTGTCAGCGGAGAGGTTGCCTGGGCAAGAATGAAAATATCATCTTTATTCAGTTTTGCCACAGACAGATATTCCAGCATAACAGACTCGGTTGATGCTGTATCAACTGCATTTTCAGTCTTACGCTTATATATTTTAACTTTAGAGAGTCTAAAATTTTTAACTATCGCAGAGTATTCTTCCGAATCAAGAGCGATAACGATTTCGTTAACCTCTGCAGCATTCTCTAGTGCATTCAGTATCCAATAAACCAGAGGTTTACCACAAAATTCTTTTATATTTTTGTCTTTAATGGATTTACTACCACTACGAACTGGTACAAATGCTGTAATACTCATTTTTTTCTGTATTTAAGTTTTTCTCGTTGTTTCTGCTCTACTTCCAAAATTTCGGAACGTTTATATGTGAGTGATTTATATGCAGCATTGAGGTCGCGAACAAGTTTTGCCATACCGGGGGCTTCGAGTGACGCAGCATGATCTGTTCCTTTCCAGGTACGGTCTTTTGTAAAATGCCTTTCAATCCATCTTGCACCTAGTGTATAAGCTGCAATGTCAACAGCAATTCCCAAATGATGCCCACTAAATCCGAATTCTTTGACTTTGTTTTCATACAACTCCTTTAGCCTGTCAATTTCAAGCATTGAGACATCTTCAAAAGCTACCGGATATCCCGATGTACAAGAAAATAAAATCAATCTGTCTTTTGCTGCATTATGTTTTTCGAACAATCCGATTATTTCTGATTCTTCTGCTTTTGTTGTCATTCCTAACGAAATCTGAATATATCCTTTATAGTTTTTTATAAGAAATTCAAGCATTTCATAATTGTTATTACATGCCGACGGGATTTTAATATAATCAGGATTTAATGATACAATTTCTTTGGCTGAAGTCATATCCCATACTGAAGTAGCATAACCAATTCTGTTTCTTTCGCAGAAGTCTTTCAATTCAATATGTTGGTCTGATGTAAATTCAAGAAATTCCCTATGCTCACCGTAAGTTTTTCCATAGGCATGCATCTCATTTGGATGTGGAGCAAAATATTGCTCTTCGGTAAGAAGTTCTTTTGGATTTCTTTTCTGAAATTTTGCATAATCAGCACCACAGGTTTTTGCTAAAAGTATGAGTTCTTTTGCGATTTCAATATCGCCCTTATGATTGCAGCCTATTTCTGCTATTACTATCGGCTTTTTGTATGATTTCATTTTGTTTTGTTTATTTCTGATAATTTTTCCCGTTTGAATGCATCAATATATGATATTGGAGTACAGTTAATAATTTCTTTATTCTTATAATTGGCATATCTCTGTAAAATATGATAACTCTCAAAGGCACAACTCATTGTTCCCAATATTTCATGAAGTTTCATATAGTATTTTCCGCTGAAATCAAATTGTTTAGCCTGTTTTTCTTTGTCATAAAAATGTTCATTATAAAACAATGCACGATTGTTTTCGTCAACATGTAATTCGTTCAGCCAGTTATGGTCTGATCCAACTAGATAAATATATTTACAGCCGAGATGTAAAGCTGTAAAGATTGCCGGTATCATAACATTATGAGGTCTTGGCATTCCTTTTGCCGTATCAAATTTGCGATACAAAAAGCTATCAAATCCTTCAATAGGAGTGAGATTCAAGTATACTATTTCAATTTTATTATTTCTTTCAAGGATTTTTTGCCATCTTAAATGCTTTTTTGCCTCAAAAGTGGTAAAATACTTCATTTCCCAAGTTGTCTTATCAGCAATTGCATTGAACAGTTTATTTGAAGCTTCAATAAAATGAGGCATTACATCATCAAGAAACAAGTCGTGGGCAATTGCCACATAATACTTAGGTTTTAATTCTTCGTAATATTCAGATAGTGCAAAATGATTAAGACACATCAATTCGTGTTCGCGAAGAATTTCCTTTTTTGTCTCTAATGTTGATTTGAGGCTAGGTCCATTTCCTAAAATAATTATTGAATCTGTATCTGATTTTTGTTGGAGAAAAGCTTTGGAGTATTTTGACAAAAACCATATACGAAAAAGACTTGTTACAGATTGGTTCAGTAACTTAAGCCATTTCGAAAACTTTATTATTGTTTTAATCATAAACTTTAAAAGTTTTACAAATATAAAGGATTTTTTAAGAATAGTATGCAAGTTATACCAACTGTAATTTTCATGAAGTAAAAGTTTAGTGAATTATAAAGCTTTGCATATAACAGGGAGATCTTTTATGCAACTTTTTAAGATTATCTTCGTTTAAGACATTGCGCAATTTAATTGAAGGAAAATGAAAAGCATTAAAGGCGAAGATATTTTTGGTTTGTGTTGTATAGATTATATTTCGGGAGACAAAAAAGCCAAAATAACAGTAAAATCAGACCTTGCCGAGACGGATTATCTGCCGGCATCGTATCTATTCAGAGATTTTTCGGAAATGCCCGCACACGAACAAAAAGCCTTGCAGCAGGCGAGAGGAGAAATTCTGGATGTGGGAGCATGTGCAGGGTCTCATTCCTTATATTTACAAGGATTGGGATATAATGTAACATCTCTTGATATTTCTCCGGGTTGCTGTGAGGTTATGAAATCACGTGGACTGAAAAATGTAGTTTGTGACGACATATTTCATTATACAGGTAAAACATTTGATTCGGTGCTAATGTTAATGAACGGAATTGGAATAGCAGGGTCTTTACCCGACTTGTCTGATTTGTTAGATCATATCCGAACACTGCTTAAACCAGGAGGGAAAATTATTTTTGATTCGTCTGATCTTCAATATTTGTATATGGAAGAGGATGGGAGTTTAAGCATTCCTTTAACAGAAAAGTACTATGGCGAATTAATCTATGAGTTAGAATATAAGAAGCTTAAATCAGGAAAATTCAAATGGTTTTTTATTGATCAATATACTGTTGAAGCTATTGCCGGAGAAGTTGGTTTTAAAATGCAATTTCTTGCCGAAGGACCTCATTATGACTATGTAGCTTGTCTTTACTAGTGTATTCTCAAATACTTTTAAGAAATGCTTTTATAGCATCCTCTTTTGTCGCCCATGAACAAACCAATCTTGCTACAGAAGTTTTTTTGGAGTGTTTTGACCAGATATAGAATCCGAAATTTTCAGATAAATTCTCAATAAGTTTATTTGGAAAAATAGGGAATATCTGATTTGATTCGGGAGGAGCAAGAAATTTATAACCTGCTGATTCTATTCCATTTGCGAGATTCATAGCCATATTGTTTGCATGTTCTGCAAGTTTGTAATAAAGACCGTTCCTGAACAGTTCATTGAATTGGATTCCAACAACTCTACCCTTTGCCAGTAAAGCACCTTTTTGTTTCATATTATAACGAAAATAGGGTTTAATATCCGGGTTTGTTATCACGACGGCTTCACCTATCAGAGCTCCGTTTTTTGTGCCTCCGATATAAAAAGCATCAGCAAATTTTGCAATATCGGCAAGAGAAACGTCACTAACATAAGACTTCATTGCTTGTCCAAGTCTTGCCCCATCTATGTACAGAAGCAGATTGTTCTTTTTACAAACTTCATAAATCGCTTCGAGTTCCTTTTTACGATAAACTGTTCCTAATTCTGTTGTATTGGAAATAAAGACCAAACGTGGAACTACCATGTGCTCGTCGTAATGAAAATCAACACAAAATTGAATTTGTTCAGGGGTTAACTTTCCTATTAAGCCGGGATATTTATTTATTTTATGTCCGGTAAATTCAATCGCACCGGCTTCGTGTACCTCAATATGTGCAGTTTGTGCTGCAATAACCGATTCGTATGGCTTTAAAAAAGAACTAATACATAATAGATTTGCTTGTGTACCACCGGAAACAAAATGAACATCAACACCGGGAGAATCCAACTCTTTTCTTATTTTATCTGCAGCTGCAAGACAATATTTGTCCTCGCCATAGCCTTCCAGTTGTTCGGTGTTCGTATTGCTCAAAGCTTTGATTATATCCGGATGTGCTCCTTCACTATAATCGCTTTTAAAATTATATATCATAGTTTACCTTCTTATTTTGCCAAGTAATCTTAAAACTTCAAGATAAAGCCAAATTAAAGTTACCATTAAACCAAAAGCTGCATACCATTCCATATATTTTGGAGAGTTTGACTGCGAAGCTTCCTCAATGAAGCTAAAATCAAGTATAAGATTCAGTGCGGCTATAATAACAATAAAAAGACTTATTCCAATTCCTATTAGTCCTCCATCGTGGATATATGGCATAGAAACACCAAACATGTTTAACACGAAAGAGAGTAAATACACAATAGCGATACCTCCAGTTGCAATAATTACTCCGGAACGGAATTTCTGTGTGGCTTTGATCACGCCTGTTTTATAGGCAAACAACATAACTCCAAGAATTCCGGCTGTTAATAATACCGCTTGAATAATAATACCCGGATAAATGAAATTATAAACCATGGAAATTGCTCCCAGGAAAAAACCTTGAGCTGCAACATAAAGTGGTGCCGTGTACATTGCGTATTTCTTCGCAAAAATTGTAACTAAAGCAAGAATGAAACCGAGGATAGCAGATGGCCACAATAATGTTGTCAATAATTCGGAGCCTGATGCTGCCAGTTTCCACGAAAAGCTTGCAGCAACAAGTAAAATCAAAAACAGTAAAAGAGATTTATTTACTGTTCCTTTAATAGTCATAACTTCGCCATCAGATTGAATACTGAAAGCTTTGTTAGTTAAAACCGGATTAGAAGTGTTGGTAAATCTCATATTAATTTATTTTTAGGTGTTGTTGCTACAAAATCTTTTAAATAATACGGTTCAAAACTGCTAATATTTTCAAATTCTTCTGCAATAAACTTCTTCTCGGACAACTCGCACATCAATTCAGCAGATGGGATTATGTTTAGTTCAAAAATGAAATTATCATTTTTGAGTAAATTTATGGACTTCTCAGCTCCATTACCGCAAAAACACACTTTATCAGACTTTAATTCGTTAAAGGACTCTGATGTCAGAATTTTTGCAATTACAGGGCTTATTTGTTTCAGGTCTCTGTCGAAAACGGAACAAAACACTTCCATTCTGCGAGCATCTATCATTGGTACAATAAAATCAAATGTATTTTTTATCTTTGATTTAGCCATTTTGGCCATTATGAGCATTGTGTCAATTGAGATTAACGGTTTATTTATTCCAAAAGCAAATCCCTTGGCAGAACTTACACCAATTCTAAGTCCTGTGTAAGAGCCAGGTCCCTTACTTACAGCTACAGCATCTATTTGTTCCGGTTTAATTCCGTTTTCTTTTAAAATATCATCAATAAATACCGGCAGTAGTTTAGAATGTGAATATTTTTCGTCATCATTCGGCTGAGGACTGTGAATTTTTAGGAATTTACACTTTCCGTTTTCAGAGATTGACACCGAACATATTTCGGTCGAAGTTTCTATATTGAGAATAATTGCCATTAAGTCTGATAAAAAGCAAAAATACTAAAAATGAGATATAAAAGAAAAAGCTATTTTTCAGATTTGAATAGTTCTTCCTTAGTTACTTTTTTTACAGAATCTCCATCTTTCAGGATTTTTGATACCAGGCTGTATGGAGCTGTTACAACTTCTTCGCCTTCTTTAAGTCCTTCAATAACTTCGATATAATATGAATCCTGAACGCCGGTTTTGACTTTTCTTTGTTCAATTTTGCCGTCCTTATAGACAAAAACGACTTCAATCAAAGTAACTTTATCGTCAGTTTCATTTTCTGATACATTTATATCTTCGTTGCTGACAGTAACTGTTTTTTGGTTTTTAGGCTCCTGTTTGTATCCTGCCTGAGTGGTATCCGCTCTTGTTGTGACAGCGGGTAAAGGTACAGCAAGAACATCATAAACTGTCTTGGTGTGAATGTCAACAGTGGCTGACATACCCGGGCGAAAAGGATATTTATTACCGGCTTCTGTCAAATCCTTATAAGATTCCGGCAGAATTCTGATTTTTACTTTGAAATTAGTTACCTGATCAACAGATAATCCTGATGAGGTAGCAGAATTTGCAATTTCTGTAACAATTCCTTTAAATTTTCTGTTCAGATATGCATCCACTTCAATATCAACACTATCATTAAGTTTGATTTTGACAATATCATTTTCATTGACATCAACGATGACTTCCATAACTTCGAGGTTTGCAATACGCATCATTTCGGTACCAGCCATCATTTCAGTTCCAACAACTCGTTCGCCGGCTTCAACATTAAGCATAGAAATTGTTCCGTCCATGGGTGCAAAAACAGAAGTTTTACTCAGATTTTCATTAGCTTCTTTAATTGTTGCATAAGCACTCATAACAGAATAATTTGCTGCATTTACACTTGCTTCGGCAGCTCTTACATCGGCCTGTCCCATTTGATAAGCAGCAAGGGCATTTTCGTATTCAGCCTTTGAAATGACTCCTTGATCGTAAAGATTTTTATTTCTGTTATACGAAAGCTCTGTTTGAACAAATTGAGCTTTGACCTGTTCGAGACGAGCCTGACTGTTCGACAGATTTGCATTTGCAGAATTTCCTGCTGCCACAGATCTTTCAACAGCAGACTCATAAATGTCGGGTTTTATTTTAAGAAGATAATCACCCTTTTTGACAGCATCTCCTTCTTTTACCAATAGTTCTATTATCTCACCCGACACGTCAGGGCTTATCTTAATTTCTGTTTCAGGCTGAATTTTTCCGCTTGCCGTTACAATTTCAGTTATAGTTTTTTTACAGACAGGATCAGTACTGATTTCGAATGTATTGTCTTTACCAAGCCAACCGGCTTTTTTCCCAACTATCATAAAAACTATCAGAACAGCAATCCCGATAATTATCCATCTTGTTATTTTCTTTTTCTTATTTAATTTCTTTTTCATTTTTTGTCTAAATTTTATAAAGCTATAATCTTATCGGTAAACCAATATAGAAATCAAGTATCTTTTGTTTGAAAAGGACATCGTATTTTGCTCTTATCAATTCTGCCTGAGTACGGGCAAGATTATTCTTTGCGATATTGTAATCTGTTGTATTTATAAGTCCTTCTTCGTATCTTTTTTGAGTATAATCAAAGCTTAGTTGCATTGAAATCAAAGCCTTTTCTGTGGCTGCATATTTTTTTATTGCTGATTGAGAATCAGAATATGCTTGTTGAATTTCTTTAAGCAAATCTTTTTTAGCCTGCTCAACCTGTAATTTGGATTGTTCCAGATATATTTTACTGTTATTTACACCTGTTCTGGTTTGTAATCCATTGAATACCGGGATACTAAGATTAAAAGTTAGGGCAGTACTTGTATTATCTCTTACCTGATCATTAAATGGTTTGGGGATATAATTATAATCATAAGAATACTGATAAACGTCAAGAATATTTCCGACATTGTCTGTTGCAAATCCGCTTATATATGGAGTCCCCATATTTATTCCGTCAATAAGTTTGCTTGAGCTGGAATATCCTGAGCCAAACGAAGCACTTAAGCTAAGATTAGGAAGATAAGCACCTCTGGAAATGGCAAGATTTTTTTCAGCACTTAAATAATTTAATCCAGCATATTCGATTTGAGGCATATTTTCCAGAGCTTTTGAGTAGATTTCCTCAACTGTCATTAAGCCGGATTCAGTTATGATGTTTTCTATATCAGGTCTGACAATTGTGAATGCAGATAAATCAGTTATTTCAATCAGTTGAGCAAGATTTAGTGTAGCCAGATTTAACTGATTTTCGTAATTGACAATGTTGAGTTCTTCATTTGCAAATTGTGCTTCAAGTTCGTATTTGTTTTGCATCGGGACACTTCCGGAAGAAACCAAAATATTTGTTCTTTCTAACTGAAGAGCGGTAATGTTCCTTTGCTGTATTGCGATTTCTAATAAATCCATTGCATATAAGACATTAAGATAGGCAGATGCAACGGCAAGCATAATATTGTTTTTTGTTTGATCTAATAATACATATCCGGCTTCTTGGTCTATTTCGGCTTTTTTGACAGAATTATATTGTCTTAATCCGCTAAACAAAGTTACAGAAGAAGAAACCTGAAAATTAGCAGAAGAAAAATTGTCAGTTTCAAATTCATAAGTATATGGATCAACGCTACGTCCAAATCTGAAATTTTCTGATGCTCCAAGATTAATACCCGGCAAAATACCGAGTTTCGACTGCTGCAATTGATAATCGTTGATTTGTGTGTTCAATTCCTGATTTTTTACCTGAATATTGTTCTCGATAGCATGGTCAATGCATCGCTCAAGTGTCCATGCATTTTGGGAAAATGAATTTGAAAATGTCCAAATGCACAAAAATATTATAGCAAATTTTCTCATCAACAAAAATTATAATACGAAAGTAGTTATTTATAGTTAAAGTATTGAAATAAAAAGGTTTTTTAAGAAAATTTTAACCAATCTCAATTTACAAGAGTAAAAACAAAAAAGACTGCCTATTAAAAAAAGCAGTCTTTATAGTTGACCTGCGAGGAGTCGAACCGGGATCTCAAGGCTCAGAGCCTTATGTGTTGCCATTACACCACTGGTCAATATTTGTTGTCCGACAAGGATTCGAACCTTGGCTGTATGAACCAAAATCACAAGTGCTACCATTACACCATCGGACAAAAGAACTTTAAGGCTGCAAAAATAAAGGTTTTTTATAAAATACCAAAACTAAAATTTTAATCAGGGAAAAAAGTCTTTTTGAATTATTTCATTTTTATTTTAACAGTACTTGATGTTAAAATATCCCCATAACAATCTCGAACACTGACTTGGTATGTTCCTGCATTATAAAAAGTTACTTTTTGCCAAAAAAAACTCCAATTGGGGTCAATATCAACTTGCTCAATTGTTGTATTATAAGTTATACCTCCATAAAAATTAATATCATATAATATATAATCTACATTAGTACAACCAACAGGTTCCTGAAGTTTAACAAGAAAATAAAAATACCCACCATCTGCTCCAATATTAAATACATCACTTGATCCAGTAGGATTTCCTAAATAATCAACCCCTTCACAAAAGTATAGGGTTTGCGCATTTGCATGACTAATATTAAAAATGATTATGAAGAAAAACACTAGAAAGAATAATCTTGATTTCATAAATTTCATAAATTAAATTAATAAAAAAGAAAAATAACGATTAGGAATTGATACTCTCCAAGTAAATTACAACTGTAAAAATATCAATCGCACATCAAAATTAGTAATAAAATATAATATGCTAAGTTTTTTTTTGAAATTTTTAGCATTACTGATGAAACAAGAATATTTTTGCAATATTTATTGTGTATGTCTAATGTTTTAATATGTTAGTCCAATTATCTAAGGCTGTCATATTGACATTACACCACAAATCAAAAATTGCTGTCCTACTAGGATTCGAATCCCAGCTTATATTGACACCGGATTAGTTATTCTACTATGAATTTGCCAAATAAATGTCTGTTACTTACAGTTTCTATGGTATAAATATATAATCCCGGATAAAAGTCATTTCTATGTAGTAGATATTGCCGGCATAAAATGTTTTTTTCGGTTATAATAGTTTTGCCTGTAATATCATATATTGCTATAGAATTGATAATATCAACAGGGTCTTTTAAATACGATACGGATATATCTGTAATAGGATTTGGAAATAATTCAATCTCATTTGTAGTAATATTTTCGGGAACCATTACAGTAGAACTACCAACAGAAAAGTTGTCAATAGACCATCCTAATTTTGCATTATCTGACGAATCAGAGCTGAAAACAAAACGAAAATCAATTTCAGATGCGTTTTCTTGGCTGTTGAGTAAAATTCCGCTCATTTCCCAGTCCGAAACAGATTTATTGAAACCAACATCGTCCATACTTGTTATGGAGTCATTTGTGTCATAAAAATTTATCAGATTACAAAACGAACAATTTATTATATTGTCCCATGTGGTTCCGTCATTAGTTGAATATTGAACAAGTCCTCCGTCATTAAGTGAGTCGCAATCAAGTTTATGATAGAAATATATACTAAACTCTCCATTATTACATTCGACACAACGCACTTTAATTCTGATTGATGAAAAATTATTTTTGGTATAGTTATTTACGGTGTCTGTCATAAGTGCATTATAGCCAAAAACATCATTCAGATAAGGGTTTTTCGGAGAAGATCCTGTTTCAAACAAATTTGAATTTATAGAGAAATCATTTTGAAAGAAATTGGAAAAATCGTGGTTATAATTCATATTTTCATCTTCGAAACTGAAAGAAAATGATTGAAAACAAGTATCTGAAATTGGTTCAGGAAATGCCCCCGCATGAAGATTTATAGCACTAGCTGTAAACAAAGGAATTTCAATTACCAAACTGTCTGAAAAATCTGAATAACATTCATTTTCCATGGCTTTCACAAAAAAATAACCGCTATCGTCCGGTTGATAGTATTGATAATTTGTTTCTAAAATCTCCTCTTCGTTATGGTACCAGATATTAACCCCCGAAAAACTCGAAATTAATTGAGTGCCAATGTGTGTAAGTGTTGGTGTGGCAGGCCTTGGCTTTATTTCCACAACTATTTCTGCGCGATCACTTTCGATATCATTAATTGTCTGTGAAACAAAATATGAAAAAGTACCTGGCATATCTGTATCAGGGATTATTGCAGAAGGGCTTCCTGTTCCCCCCACAGCTTCGGAATACCACAAAAGGTTTTCACCGACTGCAGCCAAGGCTTCGGCATCATCATACTGACAATAAACTTCTGGCGAATTTACCAAGGGCATTTCAGTTGGTCCGATTGGGAAAAAGAAATTCAGAATCTCTTCCATCAACAAATTTCGCGATGATTCAGGATAAATTGTTTCGAATGGAAAACCAAGATTTACCAATTTCCCTTCATTTGTTCCGTCAGGGAAAAGACCTTCAAAACTAACTCCGGCATAATTTGATGTCAAACCACTGTATAACAGATTTTCAGCTCCTCCGTTTATACCACCGATAACATCAGGATACGAAACATTATAAGTACCATTTGAACCATTATCATAAGTCATTGTTGAAAGTTCATCAAAAATACTTCCGGGAACATGCTCACATGAATAATATGTACTGCTCTGATTATTTGGAGCATCATAAACATATTCAGCTTTAAGAAATTGGTTATAAAAAGCTTTGTCATCTTCCGAACCCATGTGGTCTAAATCCCATGCTATCTCAGCCCCTGACACAAACAGCCTGCCTCCGTTCTGCAGGTATGTTTCAATAATGTTTTGTTCAACGGAACTGAATGTCTCGTTTACCGTGCTTTCGTTGCCTAAAATGTAATCAACTGCCTGATAGTTTTGCAGGGTAATCAGTTCGTTTAATACTGCTTCATTTGTTGCAGAATTAAAATCGTAGCCATTATCAATAATTGCATTGCCATGTTGTCTTATAAAATTATAAGTATTTCCTGTACTTCTCTGTCAAAACCATTCACTATCAGAATGTTTGGTATGTCAGTCGAAGTAACAGCACCAAGTACTTCTGACCAGTCAGAAACGGAGGACATTCCAACGGCAGCAATGCGTAGAAAATAAAGATAATCAGGTTCCAGTTCCTCTATCACAGTGTTGTCAGGTGATAGCGTAATTGTTTCAGAAAAAGTAATCCCATCGTCACTAAGTTGAACATAATATGAATTAACTAAGGGATTTTCTGAAATATGAAGCCTTAAAGAAGTAGGCGTCTCTCTCGTTACGGCAATGCTTTGAGGCGTAGGTATTGCTGGTTCTTCGGCAGAAGGATACCATGGTACACTGATAATGTTCTCGTCGCTGAATAAGGAATACAAGTCTGCTGATTGTAATACTGAAGTAATAGTATTAGGTTCATCATTTATAGTTATGGTATTTTGCACAAGTCGTATTCCATGACTGTAATCGGCGTAAGTTTCTTCGTGACCGGCATACAAAGGCTGAATCGGGGTTCCGTTAAGTTGATGCCATCCATAAATTACAACTCTTCCCGGAGAAGGATTTCCATATATAATATTTGAAATGACGACATCTTTCTTATCTCCACCAACAAGTTCACCTAAAGGGTGAGTTTCGAGAACAGCACTTCGTTGCCCCCATACAGTTATGTTGTGGGTGTTCATTACAGGTATAGTAATCATTTCGGGACTTGGCGAAATTGTTGAGGGAGCAAGTTTAACGGTTGAGGCATTCCATATCTGATTAACCATCTTTCGGGTCGGCATTGTGCAATCTGTAGAATTACAAATAAGTTGAGCCATCAACGGGGACATCGGACAAAGAAAATAATTCGTATCGCAGCCAATTGCAAGATAATCGGGAAGAACATAATAAGTTACAGTATAATTAACAGTGTTGATTGTTTCGGAAAAGCTTACAGGAATAAGATTACGCTGAAAGTCAGGCACATTTCCACTCATAACCTGATAATATATTTCATTTTCTCTGTCAGTGAGTGAATAATTTGTTACCAGTTCGACGAATTGAGAACCATTAAGAGCGGACTCCTGTCGCTCCGGTAGAGTAAGGGTTTGAGAATATGAGGATAAACCCGCCGACAATAATAATGTCAGCAAAATAGGATATTTCATACAGTTAGATATGCTCGTACATTATAAATATAAATGCTAAGTTCAAAATTACATATTTTTTTTAAACGACTGATAATAATGGGAAGAATTTAGCGGTTATTAAATTTGATGAGAGAAAGATAATAATTAAGAGGTAGATTAAATTTATAAAAAAACCGCCCCAAATAGAGCGGTTTTAATTGTTGACTTGCAAGGATTCGAACCAAGAACTTAAGACTCAACGTCTTACGTGTTGCCATTACACCACAAGTCAATATTTGTTGTCCGACTAGGACTCGAACCCAGACAGACAGAACCAGAATCTGTAGTGCTACCATTACACCATCGGACAAAGAACTTTAGGACTGCAAAAGTAATATTTTTTTATTAAACCAAATATGCAAAACAAAATATTTAAAAAAATTGTATGAAAGAATTAGTAAATCAAAAATACGATGAGGCTCATTTCATTATTCTTTTATCTGTTTTTCAAAAAATGTTCTATTGGCTTCTGTTAATTTGTTATTCCACCGATTATCATTCAAAAATATATCCAATGCCTCTTTTAATTCTGTTTCAGATTTAGTGGAATAAATGTTTTCAGTCCATTTTCCATTTTCAATACAATATTCCAGATATTTTATTGAGGATTCAGGGAGTCCTCCAAGGCTGTATCCTCCAATAATTAAAAAGGGAATACCTTTGATTATTTCTATCGGTTCTGTTATCCAATCATCATAGTCAGTCCCACAAAAGAAAAATGCAGCACCCAGATAAGGTCTTCTTAATACTGAATTATTTTTAGATACGAACAACATTCTCGTTAAAATGATAATCTGATCCTCGAACTGATAAGTATTAGCATAATCTTTCATTATCTCTATAGCTTTTTCGGTTTCAAGTGTTTGTAAATAATTTGCTAATTCCAGATATGCATTGCATCTATAATTTCCGGAATTTATCGAAGCACATTGTTTTATCAGGGAATCAAACTTTGTATTATGATTTTGTGCATGAATAGTTCCCGTAATAATTGTTATGAGTAAAACAGTCAAGGCTTTTTCCATATTCATAAGATTAAAATTTGTGCCATAGAGACAAATTCGTTATAAAGTCCATAAAATTATAACAATATTTTATCAGTAGAATGTTTTCAGGTTAAATTATATGACTAATTTAGCAGAAGATTTTTAGTAAAATTTTCAAACATTAAACATTATAATGAAATTAAAAATAACAACTGACAGATTGCTCGAGGCAGGAGTTTTTGTTTTCAGTTTGCTTATTTATATCATTACATTGTCAAGAACAGTGAATTTTTGGGATTGCGGGGAACTTATTGTCTGTGCAGACGGTTTACAGACAAGTCATCCTCCGGGAGCTCCGTTTTATTTATTATTGGGCAGAATGTTTTCAATGTTTGCCTTTGATGTTCATAATACTGCGTTTGCAGTAAATCTCTTGTCTGCTGTGGCATCTGCATTTGCAGTATTATTTACTTATAAAAGCATTCAGATTTTAAGTTTAAGAATTATAAACTCTGCAAAAAACAATTCATGGTTTCATAATAAAACACAAAAAAACAATTTAAGTTATTTTGCAGCCCTTACCGGGTCATTGTCTCTGGCATTTTCAATAACATTTTGGGCTTCGGCAACTGAGGCAGAAGTGTATTCGGTTTCTGTATTTTTTACTTCTATGTCGGTTTGGATAATGTTGAAATTAACTCAAGCTGAACAAACCGATAAAGACAAATGGACTTTGCTGGCAGCACTTATCATGGGAATATCAACAGCAGTGCACTTACTTAATATCCTGATAATTCCTGCAATGGTTTTTATTTACTATTTCGATAAATATAAATTTACATTTACATATAAAGGTTTTTTTAAGACACTTGTAATATCTCTGTTGCTCTTAGGATTTGTACAACTGTGTATTTCGGGATTACCCGTACTGGCATCAGTAATAGAATGGTTTTTTGTTAATGACCTGAATACGCCGTATAATACAGGGCTATTTGTTTTTGCAGCTCTTATAATTTTATTACTCATAGCTGGAATTTACATTTCGGGGATAAAAAAGAAGAGAATTTTAAATCTTATTATTACTGGTTTCGCAGTATTCCTAACAGGATATTCTACATATACTATTGTTTTGATCAGATCTGCATCAAATATTCCACTTGATCAGAATAATCCGGAGACCATCTTTAATTTCATTTCGTATCTTAATCGTGAGCAGTACGGTAATCGGCCTTTATGGTACGGGCAACAATACAACAGCAGATATGATAACCGCCAGCCTTATGTTCAGGGAGATCCGGTATATGACACAATAAATGGTAAATACAGTATTGTAGCTCATAAACCTGAAGCAAATTTTGAAAGTATTGATAAGCGAATTCTTCCCCGAATGTGGAGTAACCAACCCGAACATGTAGCCGCATATCAGGAGTGGAGTCACAACAAAGAGAATTCCGTACCATCATTTGCCAGTAATATTGGATTTATGTTCAGATATCAGTTTTCGCAAATGTACATTAGATATTTTATGTGGAATTTTGTGGGACGACAAAACGATTTACAATCTCATGGAGGTCCGGTTAATGGGAATTGGGCAAGTGGAATAGGATTTATTGATAAAATAAGGCTATCTCAAACAAAAGACTACCCTCCTCATCTCGAAAACAACAAAGCAAGGAATTACTATTATTTTCTTCCATTAATACTCGGTTTAATAGGTATTTATTTTCAGTTTAAAACAGATAAGAAATACTTATTTATAATATCTCTGATTTTTGTTTTCACAGGTCTGGCAATTGCATTTTATCTAAATCAAAATCCATATCAGGCACGCGAGAGGGACTATTCCTATATTGGTTCTTTTTATGCTTTTTCGCTTTGGATAGGTTTGGGAGTAGTTGGACTTTACAGTATAATTACAAAATTTCTCAGACATAAATATGCAGTTAGTGCTACAGCTTTTGTATGTATTATGGCTGTACCTTTTCAGTTCCTTGTAAGGAATTTTAGTGATAATAACAGATACAAAAATGATTTTGCGTGGCATTTCGCTTATAATATGTTGAATAGTTGTGAAAAACATGCGATTTTATTTGTTTCGGGAGATAATGAAACATTCCCTTTGTGGTATTTGCAGGAGTGTGAACATATAAGAGAGGATGTGAGAATTGTGAATCTTAGTTTTTTAAATACAGATTGGTATATTGATCAGATTCAACGTTCCACAATAAGAGCATCGGGAATAAGCATTAGCGTTCCAAAATCAAAATACATTTCAGGGCAAAGGGAGTTATTAATGATAAAAGAAAATCCTTATGCATTTGTCGAAGACATTTATTATTACAATATAAATGAGATTAATGAGGACTATGCTTTTATTTTTGATAAATTTTCGGAACTTTTAAAGAAATCAGGTCTCGACAAAACACGACCGGCAGAATATTCAAATTTTGTAAATTATTATCAGTTTATTCAGCCTCATGGGGCAAGCCCACCTTTCAGAGATTTTTGCAGTATAGTTTTTAGCCTTCAGGATACTGCTCAATGTGATGCTTTTGGATTTTCTTATGACGAAGCTCAGGAGCTTGTAAAATTATTAAACAGTTTTCTCGAAAAACAAATGAATTATCCTATCCCTTTAAATCAAAGCTTAAATTTTGTTTTTTCTGAAGACACAGCAACAAAAATAAACACGAAGTTATATGATTATCCGATAGATTATTTTCCTGCGCGTAAATTGATGTTGCCTATAAATAAAAACGAAGTGATTAATGCTTTCGGTGAAGTCCAGTTGCAGGAAGATATTATTGTGGACTATATGAACTGGCAGATAGACAAAGAAAGTCTGACTAAGAGTGATTTGATGGTATTAGAAATTATAAGGGCGAACATGTGGAAAAAACCGATATATTTCAGTTCGATGATGAATAGCAGCAATTATCTGGGATTGGAGAAATATCTTTACCTTGAAGGATTGGTTTATCGTCTTATACCTGTCGAAACAGATATTTCGGTTGATGATCCTGTAAATGTAAATTCTTATACTATGTATGTGAATTTTACACAAAAGTTTAATTGGGGTAATCTGCGGGATTCTGACATTTATTATGACGAAAACACAAGAAACAGTCTGATAAATCTTAGGAATCATTATTCAAGACTTGCCCGCGGTTTGTATTTTGCAGGAGCGATAAAGCAATCTCAACAAATGCTTGATGAATGTGTAAAACTTATTTCGAACGATCTAATACCATTTGATTATTATACTGTAGGTATTGTTCATGGATATTATCGCATAAATAAAAATGCAGAGGCAGCAGTGATTGCTCTGATAACAGCCGAAAATGCAATTGCAGAATTGGAGTTTTACAGTAAATTCCCTGTGCAAAAATCACAATCCTTAAAATTGTATCAGCAAAGAGCAATGAAAACAATAGAAGAACTATATATCTTGGCAAAAGAGTATAAACATAGGGAGTTTATTAAGCAGATTGAAGATATTTATAATCGTGGATTAAATCTGTACAATAAAAGCATTATTACAGATTGACGTTTAGAATGAATTACATAACAAAAATTGTCCGTTATCCGAAAGTCTATAAAAATGGTATCTATAGGATAAAAACCTCGTCACTGCAATTGTATTTAACATTTGATGATGGTCCAACGCCTGTAATAACTGAAAAAGTTCTGGCATTATTAGACAAGTACAATGCGAAATCAAGCTTTTTCTGTATAGGGGAAAATGCAGAAAAGTTTCCTGAAATAATTGAGAAAATAAAGCAAAACGGACATAGTTTGGGCAATCATTCTTATTCACATCTTAAGATATTTAAGGTGTCATGTAAAAATTGGTTTTTAGATGTATTACGAAAATCACCGGTGTCGGAAGCGAAATTTTTCAGACCTCCTTACGGGAAAATATTACCCTGTCATTACATGTTGCTGAAAAGAAAATATAAAATAGTTTTTTGGGATGTAATGACATATGATTACAGAGAGGATTTAACAACTGATGAAATTGATAAAATCATTCTGAAATATGTTCGTAATGGCTCGCTAATAGTTTTCCACGACACTCTGAAAGCCACTCCCCGCATGTTGCCGGCTCTGGAGAATTGTTTAAAACATTATTCAGATTTGGGATATGAGTTTTGTAGATTGTGAAATGTGAAAAAATCACCTATTCCACAACATTACCATTCTCATCAAGATTAATTGAATTGAATATGCTTTTCTTATATTCTTTTCCCTGATATTCAAATTTTTGATATGGGAAAAAGCTTTTAATATTTCCGTTATCATAAAATGAAGTCTGCACTCCTTTGGAGCCACCACCTCCTTTTACCGGAAACGAACCGATAAGAGTATCTTCGGGAAAAACAACAATAAGGTTCTCATCCGAATAATTACTTACAATCCAGCTTCCGGCAGGGAGTAAGACATTATTTATTTCGATGGTTTCCGATAAGCAAAATAATTTAAGTTTCATGTCGGCAGTAAAATGCACCCATCCGGAAGCACATGGGATCTCGTTTATAACTTTATTTTCTTCAATATATCCGATGACACTTACAGTATCATTATCACTGATTGCATAGCGATACTTTTTAAACTGTATATCATTCAATTCATCATCATACACCCATTTTTTACAAGATGAAAATATTACACACGAAACAATTGCCAAAACTGTCAATACACTTAACAATGATTTAATACTTGTTTTTTTCATAGCATAAAAATTTCAGTACAGTGCAAAGATAAACAAAACCACAACGCAAATTACATATAGTATGTTAAAAAAATGCTAACGTTTTGCGGCTTGGTACTGTGGCGGATTTCAACGCGCTTCAGATTCGAGCCAATGCAAAGATAAATAAAAAAGCGAATGCTTTTACAATTATTTATCCCGCCATTGTGCTAAGCCGCTGTTAGGCACTGGTGGTTTTATCATTTCAAATTTTTTCAGGTGTTTTAAAATCTAAAATTGAACTATGTCCGCAATATGTTTTTGTATTTATTTGTAGAAAATTTTTAGAGTAAGCCCAGACTGGAATTATTTCGCAGTCCGGGCTTATTCATTAGTTTTGTCTTTATTGTCTTTTAAAGATATATTTGAGTTATTGCTTTTGGATATACTAATTATTTTGTCAGCACCATTTTTTTCGAATCTATAGTAATTCCGTCTGCGACAAGATAGTAAGTATAATTACCGGCACTCAGGTCGTAAGCATAAACAAGCAATTCGCCATTGCCACGTTCTTGTATTTCAACTTGTTTTAGGATATTGCCAAGATTGTCAATAAAAACTATCATTGCTTCTTTCACGGTTTCGGGTATCTGAAAGCTTATTGTTGTTTGTTCTCTGAACGGATTCGGCACATTCTGATTTAGAACTATAGCCAACTGATTTACGAGAATCACTTCTTGCTGAAAATCTGCTGCATGTGCATTTTTTGCCTCAACTTCGCCAAGATTGTCGAGAACTAACTGTTCAAGGTTATCAAGACGACTTTCAAGCATATTTACACTTTCGCTGAGACTGTCGTTAATGTATTTCAGCTCTTTTACAGATTCAATTAGAACCGGAATCAGACTGCTGTAATCAATATACAAAATTCCGTTTTCATCTGAACTTACCACTTCGGGAAATATTGGTTGTACTTCTTGTGCTATAAGACCCAGATTGGTTCCTTCGCTAAGGTTACGTCCCGGATTATTGGCTATATCCCATTCAAAGCTTACGCCTTGCAATGACATTGTTTTGGTCAAAGCATCTTCGATTTCGTTTACATTGGTTTTCAGGTTGATATCCGACAGTTCTGATACAGACTTTGTATAGTTATCATCATAAGTATAATGTAAAACAAAGTATCTTATTTCTGAATAATCACTTAGTCCAAATGCACCAACAGACCTAACTGCCCAATAAACCACAGTATCATTTTTGTATGGGAAGCCCATAAGTAAATCAGTATCAAAAGCGACCTGCGATTCAAATATGTCCGACATATCGGAAGAATATGAATAATCGGCAATATAACACAAAGCTCCATCTGCCGGATGCCATGTGAATGTTTCGCTAAAGCCAGAAACTCTATTCGCAGAAACGGAACTATAAACAGTATCATTATTCTCGGGTGAAATAAGTACAGGCGGTTCGGGAATTCTAACTATCTCGGTTAGGTTGCTGTCGAGTTCTTTTACTGCCTGTACAAGAATAGGCGTTAACTGACCGTATTCCAAGCCTTTGTAATGAATGACTTCTGATATTATGTTACCTGCAGTATCAAACTTTTCCGGAATTATTTGATTACTTACAAGTTCAGGTAAAACAGTTTCAACTTCTTGTGCTATTAAACCATATTGCATATCAGTAGGGAAATTCAAATCATAGTTTACGGTATCAAAATAAAAATTTACAGGTCTTAAATCCCTGATTTTTCCCAAAGCTCCACTATAATCTACAATATCTTGTTTGAATTTCTGGTCGGAAGTATTAGTGTATGTTCCAGTATGTTGAATATTTCCTTCCACATTGACATGTCCTAAAAAATATCCTGCCCAATTCCCATACGCTCCTGTAACGGGAGGTTGACAAACAGAATAAACACCATAATTATTGACTGAACTAGGGTCATTAGAGGGGGCATTAAAATATCCTGCTGCATTTATTCTGCCATAATCTGCCATAAAAAACCCTCCGAAGTTATATGTCGCATCCATTATAGCTGGAATTGCATTCCATGCTATACCGGTTACTCCCATATTTATATTGCTGTATTGTGATAATCCGAAAATTCCTATTCCCAATGCTAAAGGAGAAGACGTTGTTGAATGTCCAAAAATCCCAATTTGAGAGTTCTCCCCGTTTTCAACAACAGATTTAAGTGCTATAGATCCGCTTTCGCCAGAATTCATTAACACATCCAACTTTGCATCAGGTTGACAATCGTCAATGCCAATACCCACTCTTGTTTTATCCTGAACTTGCCCTGAGAAAACAAAATTGTAATCATCCAAAGGAATTTCCCAGTTGACATTTAATGGATTAGTGATAGGTCCATCACACTCATTACCCAGCGATGTACCAGGTCCGCCAACTTCAAAATTTCTCCAGTGCAATACACCGTCATCATTTATAACCACACATCTTGTAAGGCTTTCGTCCTGATGATTTATTAAATCCCGAATGCGGGCATTACCATCAACATCAAGTGTTTCAGTCGGGTCTTCTCCAAGAGCAAAAAAGTTTCCTATTCCCATTCGACCAATTTCTCCGTTTGAGACCACCATACGTGCTACTTCGAGACCAACATGACTGCCGGAAGGTATCGTTATATCTACGCCTGAAGTATTTACAAATCTTAATCTATTTTGCTCGGTTATAGAATCCCGACTACCCCAGTTTATAACATGGTCAGATAATCCAAACAATCTACCAGTAAATCCAAAATACATATTATCCTCTTGATCATTTACTACAAGTTCGCCTATATCCATCCAGTCCCTATAACCATTACCTGTTATATTACAATCAAATCCAACCTGCAAATATGTTCTAGGATTTGTTAAAACTGAGGTTCCTATACCTACACGTGGAAAATTTGAGCCTGCGTCATGGCTTATGATCATACGTTGTTCGTGCAATAAACCTTCGTTTGTAAATATCCTTATAGGTAAATCCTCCTGCTGCCTCAATTCTGCAACACCATCGGAATTAATGCCGACAAGGAAGCCGTCATTAGGAGTATTTATATTTGTCCATTGCGAAAACAATTCAACGGCATTATTTTCATTTAAGTGCAAACGTGATTGTGGATTTGTCGTATTAATGCCTATAAAACCATCCGATGCACGAATAAACTGACGTGGATTATTACTAACAATGAACATTAAATCAATAGGATTTGTTGTACCTAATCTATTGTTCAATGGAGGTGTAGCATTGTTATTGCCATCTATTTCCCAAAAAGGTCCACCAGTAGGAGGTGGCGCATTACCAAAGCTGCCATCACCAAGAAGTACGTCAGATGAATTTCCTGTAAAATTTATTTTTGTGTACATTGTTCCACTGTTATTAGCGATGACCAATCCGTCAGTATTTAAAAGAGGTCCGATGCCGGCAAATGCAAGCGGGTCGCTGGTTATTAACCCGTCAACTCCGTCAGAACTTGCTACATGTAATTTTGTCAAAGGAGTAGTTGTTCCTATGCCAACATGAGTAGGATTTGCAAAAAATGTTACTCCATTCCAGCCAAGCATAAAAGAGTTAGAAATATTATTTGTAAAACCATAACCCACAGCAATTGAATTATCCACGCCGAGATTTATTTGTATATTATTCCCGATTGCAAATGAGTTATCCGCCCAGAAGTTTACTACAGCATTATTTCCAAAAGCCATTGAATTCTGTCCTCTTGCTGCTGATGTTCCGTTTGCTATTGTTAATCCTCTCGTCCAAAACATTGGCTGCCATGGTGGCACCTGTACAGGAGACCACAAAATACGATTGTTGTTAGTGTTCATTTGAATAGAATGCTCACCAAAACAAATAATACTGTCACCCTCGGGAGGAAGAATACGCCTGATATTTATACTGTCTGCCATTATCTTTCCGTTTGTCAATTTCAGGTTGTTTTCAATAATAACATCGCCTTCTTTGGTTATAGTCTGGCGAACCAAACCATCTGTAATAAATTTAAGATCAACAGAATTCGTAAAACCAAGCTTACTGTTTGATGTTCCGTTGTTATTACCATCTAATTTGTAAGTATTACCTTGTGCTGATAATAACTGAACTGTGCATAGAGCAATTATCATTACTCCGATTGCTTTAATTAATAGATTTTTCATAGTTGCATAAATTAATTTGTTAATAATAATTTTTTGATGTATAATTTATCTCCGTAAAATATTTTAATAAAATAAACTCCATTCGATAGATTTCCTCGACGAACTATAGTTTCTGAATTTTTTATTTCCGACCTAAAAACTTCATGCCCGTGAATATCACAAATTACATATCGAATATCGAAGGTTTTTATCTCATCATAATTTTTTATTTGTAAAGTAGCAGTAGTTGTAAATGGATTAGGATATATCAGGATATTATTGTCAACATCCTGATATTCATTTACAGAAACTACAGGATCCTGTGGCATAAAATAATTAGGAAAGCTTGGGAAAGTAAACCAACAACATTTACTTGTACCGTTATCAATATAAACTGCACTGTCAACAACTTCGCAAGCTAAACCTGCTAAATTGGGATAACTAATTACCCCTACATAAGGTTTAGGATATTTTGTTAAATAAATCTTCTTGTCAGATGCTAATTGTATATCATATGTTGATCCAATATTTAAATTGTAGTCATCCTGTTCGTGTAAAACAGAATCAATCAAAACCACGGAATTAACAATCTGTGCCGAATCTCCTGAAAACAGGTCAACCTGATATAAGGAGGTACTGTTATTATATGAAGCAGGAGAGGAAAAATAAACTACTGTATAATAAAGCTTGGTGCCGTCAGAAGAAAATTGGATACCGTATGCATTGCAGTCAAAACCTGCCGGACAAGTTTGAAAAGCAATAGTATTGGAAACAATACCTGATGTATTATCAAAATCAAATATTTCAACGCCTTTATTTTCGTTATGATACATATTAAAAGTAGCTGCTAGTTTTGTGCCATCGGGCGAAGGATCTAACCAGCCAGCACAGTACACATAAATTTGTCCCGCTTCACTGATAACAGGTGTTGAATTTAATCCGTCATCTGTTAACAAATATGAATAAAATTGATTCGTTGATAGCTTTAGTGTTATAATCCAAATATCATGTCCGTTTTTATGTTGTATTGATGCAAGATGATAACTACTTGAATCATTAACTATAACATCCTTTAAGATAGTGTTTCCCATACCTCCTTCAAGCGCCATATCCACAACACTATACATTAAACCGATTGAGTTATATTTGCCAATCATTCCAATATAAAAGATGTAATACAAATCTGCATTTCCGGGCTTAGGTACAATAATACTATGACTTGAATAACCATGTGTCGCTAAATTACTACCAATAGGCATTTGCTGATGATTCTTGTTAAAAATATAATAATCATTGGTGTACATCAACAAATTGCCAGTAGTATCTGAAATAGTCCCGACCGGAGAGCCGAATGACGCACTGTTAAAATCAGCAACAGCTGTTCCGCTTGAGAAATCCAATCCTGCATATCTGCCAAAATACCAGTGCCAGGTACGTTTTACTTCGGGGTGTTGCTGAGAATATGCTACTATACTAAAAGAAACTATTAGCATAAAAAGTAATGTTGTGGCTCTCATAAAAACTATGTTTAAAAGTTCAAAAAATTGTGTAAAAAATCTTTTCTCTTGCCTAATCAAAACTCGCTTGTAAATATACAAAATAATTTAATAGGATGGGAAAAATTTGTGATCTTGTTTTTTGAGGTGGGGGAAATCTTGTTTTTTCGGGGGAGAGAAAGAAAAAAACTGTTTTATTTGATATTTACCTGTTCTGTATAAAGTGTTCCATTATTGTCAACGAGGATGCGGAAGTAGTTGTCGCCATCTTTTGCTTTGAGGATAATGCCGGAGTTGTCGGCTGTTAGGGCAATGTCGCCGTTTGCAACTTCGAGAGCTGCTATGGGGTTGTCAGTTCCTACACCAACAAAACCCTGAGCATTACCACCAAGACTTGTCCCAGGTCCGCCACTTTCAAAATTTCTCCAGTGTAATACGCCATCTCCGTTAATAACCAAAGCTCTATCAAAATCACCCGGTGGAACTTGTCTGATTCGGGCATTGCCGTTAACATCAAGTGTTTGTGTCGGATTTTCATTAATATTAATCCCCATGCTACCAAGCGTTCCGTTTGAAACCATTCGAGCAACTTCAAGTCCTTGTGTGCTGCCGGATGTTACCGCTGTATTACTGGTAGTATTTACAAATCTTAAAATATTATTGTTTGCATCTGATGAGCGAGCACCCCAGTTTATTATATAGTCAGATGTCCCGGGTATAGAGATTGAATCTGAAAATCCAAAATACATATTATCACTTTGGTCATTTACAACGAGTTCTCCTATATTCATCCATGTTCTATATCCGCTACTGACTGTATTTATATCCTGACCTATATGCAAAAATGTTCGTGGCTCTGATAAAACCGATGTTCCTATACCTATACGTGGAAAATTATGTTCTGCGTCATGGCTTATAATCATACGCTGCTCGTGCAATAAACCTTCGTTTGAAAATATTCTTATAGGCAAGTCCTCCTGTTGCCTCAACTCTGCAACACCATCGGAGTTAATGCCTACAAGAAAGCCGTCGGTGGCGCTGGCACCTGTGAGGTTGTGGGTAAAACCAATCATTGAGGCCGGCGGTGGCTGACTAATTATGATTGGCGTTGTATGCACATGTATCATGTGTTGAGGGTCGGAGAAATCATCACCAACTCCAAAATGCCCCTGACCATGACCATCAGTTAGGATAGCTCTTTGTCTATCGTGTACTAAATTAAAGCGAATATTGCTATGCCCCATACATGCTTCTATCACCAAATCATTAGTATTGGCTGGTACTGACAATCGGGCTTTTTCGGTAGAATTGTCGTAATTATTACCCGTAAACATTTGCCACATATTGTCTCGATTAGATGGACCATCGGTGCGGAAAACTTGACCGGGTGTAAAAACCCAGCTAGGTGGATCATCCAAATAAAAATCATTCACATGCAAAGCTGCTC
>Ga0116157_10000538_pt1 | contig 39082 bp, 22 predicted proteins | sample AD_UKC048_MetaG_FD_89882 | JGI IMG/M metagenome (GOLD analysis project Ga0116157, IMG submission 89882) | Active sludge microbial communities of municipal wastewater-treating anaerobic digesters from USA - AD_UKC048_MetaG | ecosystem: Engineered > Bioreactor > Anaerobic > Digestate | place: USA... | reverse complement strand
GGTTATGAACCGCCTGGGGCCAAAAGCCCCGGGCGGTTCTGTCATTTCCGGGAAAAAACAGACAACGCACCACAGAGACACCGAGGCACAGAGAGGGCATCCGCAGATGGCACAGATGCCGCAGATCCTCCACCAACATGCCGCGGATGATTCACCACAAACCGTATGGGCGGTTCGCGAACCGCTCCATACGATATCACCCACGATAGGATGTACGGGCGGGCTTCAAACCCGCCCGACGTGCATCGTCATGTTTCGTGCCGTTGCGCTGCCGTACATCTGTGTCATCTGCGTCATCTGTGGATCGTTCTTCCTGTTCCATCTGCGGGGATCGTCGTTCTGATCCGTTCGGGAATGATGCGTGATATCATGGGGTATCCCATCAGATCCAACGGAGGCAGGATTATGCGATGTTCCCTCATGACGGCCCTATTCATGGTGTGGGCAATGACGGCCGTTTCGGCGCAGACCCCCGAATCCATCAAACTGCCGGCGCCGGCCCTGAACCCCGACAAACCTCTCATGCAGGCCCTGAAAGAGCGCCAGACGCGTCGCGAATTCGCCGACAGGCCCGTTTCCCTGCAGGATCTTTCGAACATCCTCTGGTGCGCGAACGGAATCAACCGTCCCGAGTCTGGCAAGCGAACCAGCCCGTCCGCGAAAAACGCGCAGGATATCGATATCTATATTATCAAGAGGGACGGCGCCTATCTCTATGATGCGCCAAAGCACCAGCTTACGCTCATCGCTTCCGGCGACCATGTGCTCGATGCCGGCACCCAGCCCTACGTGGCCTCGGCCCCTCTCAACCTCCTCTATGTCTCCGACCTCGCGAAGTTCGAGTTCATGAAGGAGCGCGAGGACCAACTCGTCGCCGCTGCCATTGATGCGGGCCACTGTTCCCAGAATGTGTATCTGTACGGTGCCGCTGCGAACATGGCCGTCGTCACCCGGATGTCGGTGCCGAAGCCCAGGGCAGCGGAAACCCTCAGGCTCCGGCCGCAGCAGTACATCGTGATCGGTCAGACGATCGGGTATGCAAAATGAGAGTGAATCGGTAAACCGTCGTTGCCGGCCTGCGTAATACAGGTATCAAGCAGTACAGGAGACTGATATGTCGCGTTTGCGATCGATCTTCGTCGTGGCGGCTTTTGCAAGCCTGATGTTCGCACCGGATGCGGCTCTTGCCGCTGGTCCGTCAACGAATGGGCAGAAGATTCTCGGCCAGGCACCCGTGAACTACGGGAGTGGAAAAACGGTCCGCAAAACCCACAACGAGGATGCGGTCGTCACTCGAATCTGGGCGCCGGGCCTCGATGACAAATTTGTTCCCCAGGGGCTCACCTGGGCCTCCCCCTACGTGCTTGTCGGCGGCTACATCTGGGATGGCACCGCGGACGACAAGGCCGTCGAATGCCGTGTCTACCGGATCGACCCCGCGACCGGGGAAACGCGCGGGATGTTCACGCTCGGACCCATCGCCAAAGGCGCCCTCTGTAAGCATGCGGGCGGTCTCGCCTACGCCGGCAGAGGGATTCTCTTCGTGTCCGACACTCACCACGTGTTCAAGATCGATCTCGAGAAGGCGTTCGAACTTGGATCGGCGTTCGACAACGAGGCTCTTCTTGCCCGTGTCGAGCTCGGCGGAAGCGGGGATGACGAGGTCGTCGGCTCGTTCGCGGCATGGTCGCGGAAGTCGTCTGTCCGTGCAGCCAGCGTTCCCGTGGTCCCATCGGCGAAGCCCGGAGCGGCCGGGGCGGCGGCGAATCCCTTCCTTGGCGGTCTTGTCGACTCCGCAGAAAACGATACGGGGGCATCGTCCCATGATACCCCGGTCCTGGCCGGCAAAGAGACGCCTGTGTCGGTATCCGCCGCCTTGTCAGGAACTCTGTGGCTCGGCCGGTATACAGGCGGTGAAGACCGCGAAAAAAATACCAGGATCTATGAATTCCCTGCCTCGCTGATCGACTGGGCCAACCCGGCAACGCGCCAGGTGCGCACGCTGACGGCGGCAGACGCTTCGACCAGTCTCTGGATCAGCGCGGGTGCGCAGGGCGGGGCCTTCGATCGCGACGGCAATCTCTGGATCAGCCGTACCGTGACCCGCTGGTTCGAAAAGACCAGCGTGTTGCACAAGAAGGATCCGAAAACCGGCGACATCATTGCGAAATACGATATCCTGCACGGGCTCGAGGATTTCGCGTTCGACGACAAGGGGTATTTGTGGATCGTCTCCGAGAGCGGCACCTGGAAATACAAGGACTGGCGCGTGTTTTCCCGCTTTCGGGTGATTGACGACTTTTACCCGCTCCTGATCCGGATCGACGTGAAGCGCCTGAAGGCGTATGACTGACCGCTGAAGGATTTCGACGGCGGGTTCCTCGCAGGGAATGCCGTTCGAAGTCGAGGAGAAAGCACGAAGCCCGGGAAAACCTCTTCCCGGGCTTCGGATTATTTCAGGGGTGTATCAGCGGCGGGTGTTCTTCGGGGTCTCGCCGATGGTCTGCTCACGGAGCTCCGGCGTCTCGATGGTGTGGAGGCGGTTCAGCGTTTCCTGCCAGATCGCGGCGATGCGGCTGGCCAGGATGTGATGATTCCGCTGGTACCCGGTGACCAGGGTGTCCAGGTTGACCGGCGTGCCTGGCTCGCGAACGGCGCGGATGAGCTCGTCATTGAGATCGAGGAAGAATTTCACCGTGATGGCGATCGTTTCCTGATTGATCTTGAACAGCTCGTCGCGGTTGATCACGGTGTTGATCGGGTGATTCTTCAGCGGCTGATTCGCGATCGCCTGCTCGAGGGTTTCACGGGTGGTGTTGATGATCGTCTCGAGGGCCGTCTGGTGGATGCGGCGATACTCTTCGCAGGTGTGGGTCAGGGTCTCGATGTGGTTGCGGACGGTCTCGGGCCGGTCGAGGTGGGCGACGATGTCGAGGATGTTCGTGTTCAGCTCGACGAAGAACCGCACGGTGTGATCGATCACTTCGCGGTTGGTGCGGACGATCTCGGCGATGTCGAGGGGGCGGTTGAGCGGCTCATTCACCGGCTGTTCCGTGGTGGTCGGCCGGTTCAGGTTGATGGCGCGGCGCAGGGTGGTCTCGATCTGCTGCACCAGTTCCTGGTGGCGGCGGACATACTCGTCGCGGGTGCGGTTCAGCAGGTCGGCAACGGTCTGGGGCGTCGTGACCGGGTGCTGCGGATCGAAGGCCTTGAACATCTGTTCGCCGGCCTTCGTGAAGAAGCCGATGGTCGTGTTCATGACATCGCGGTTGTAGCGCAGCAGCTCGTTCGGATCGAAGATGTTGTTGATCGGGGTGACGGTTGTGTCGGTGGTGGGGCGGTTCTTCGGATCCGTGACGGTGGCAAAGGTTTCGCGCCAGACGTTTTCGGCGCGGGTGAGAAGCTGACGGTGCTCGTTGAGGAAGGTTTCGCAGACCTTGTTGGTTTCTTCGACCAGTCGGGGAAGCGGCATGTCGGGCCGCACATCCTTCGTGATCTCGATCAGCCGCTCGTTGATGACGTCGAAGAAGGTGAGCGAGTGTTCGATGGTCTCACGGGTGATGCGGGCGACGGCTTCATGATTGAACTGGTTGATCATGGTCTGGAGAACTCCCTTTTTTCAGATGTGCATCGCCGGCCGGGTGGCGGAGCGATGATGAAAAAAGTATACGGATAATTTCCAAACCCGGAAGGGGCTGCCGGAAAAAAGATGCGTCACCGGTCTTTCGGGCGCTTCGATTTCGGGGATGCCCAGCCGGTTTTTCCGTCGGCCGCTTTCCGCCTGGTTTCTGCATGGAAGGGGGCTTTCGATGGCCGTGTGCCGGTTTCGGCGCTGCGATCGTGCTTGCCCGGCCGCGTATCCCGGTATGAGCCGTAGGGCTTTTTCTCCGCAGATCGGGTGCGGAAGGGGGACGTCGGTCGATCGGCCTGCCCGGTCCGCTCCTCCGTCCGTTCACGTCGGGGGTGGTCGGCAGCCTTTTCGCCGGCATCGTGTCGATCCCGCTTGTGATGGTGGCGGGGCCGGTCGGTCTCTTCCGGTGTTGTGCGGTCGTGTTCCTCGCGTGCCGGGTGGCTCGTACGGGGGGCGGCGGGATCGAAGCGCGAGATGCGCAGCCGCTGGCCGGCGACCCAGGTCTTGCTCAGGATGCCGAACGAGGAGGCGAACACCTCTTCGGGGAGATCGACGGTGGAAAACTCGTCGTGCAGGACGATACGGCCGATGTGGCTGCTGTCGATGCCGGTCTCGCCCGCGATGGCGCCGACGATCTGGCCCGGTTTCACCATGTGGCGGCGGCCGACCTCGATGCGGTACCGGGTCATGCCGGGTTCGACTTCCTCGTTGTCGCGGTGGATGCGAGGCTTGCGCTCCTCGGTGGGGCGTTCGCGACGGGGCCGCTCACGTTGGGGACGCTCGGGTTTGCCCAGCAGTTCGGCCGATGCGGCCCGGATCTCGCGGTATTCCTTGCCCTCGGAGAGGCGTTTCCGCCGTTCCTCCTTCAGCCGGGAGGCTTTCTCGAACGCTTCGGTGGCCGACTCCTCCTCGGCTTTGGTGGTCAGCAGGAAGGAACGGCCGTTCTGGCTCATGAGCGCGAGCGCCGCGGCAACATCGAGGGGCGGGACCCCGGCCTCTTTCGAAAACTCGGTGACGATCGGGAGGTAGGCATTCCATGCATCGTCGTTGAGGGTGGCCGCAATGCGCGTCTTGAAGCCCGAGATCCGCTTTTCGTTGATCGCTTCGATCGTCGGCAGTTCGAGCAGTTCAATCTTCTGACGGGTGGCCTGCTCGATGACGCGCAGCAGATGCCGTTCGCGGGGCGCGACGAACAGGATGGCATCACCGCTGCGGCCCGCACGGCCGGTCCGGCCGATGCGATGAATATATGACTCGGTATCATAGGGCAGATCATAGTTGATGACGTGGCTGATCCGGTCCACGTCGAGGCCGCGCGCCGCGACATCCGTCGCGATCACGATGTTCACCTTGCCCGACCGGAGCTGTTCGACGGTGCGTTCCCGCTGGTTCTGCGGGATGTCCCCGTTGAGGGGCACCGAGGCGAAGCCGCGCGCGGCGAGCTGTTCGCTGAGTTCGATCGTCTCGATCTTGGTGCGAACGAAGATCAGCATCGCGTCGAACGGTTCCATCTCGATGATCCGGGAAAGCGCATCCAGCTTGTGATACCGGTTGACGAGCCAGTACCGCTGACGGGTCGTCTCGACGGTCGTCGTGCGGCTCTTGATCGTCACTTCCTCGGGCTCGTTCATGTAGGTCTTCGCGAGGGTACGGATCGTGCCGGGCAGCGTGGCGGAGAACAGGGCGATCTGGCGCTGGCCCGGCGTCTCCTGCAGAATGAGTTCGACGTCCTCTTTGAAGCCCATTTTCAGCATCTCGTCGGCTTCATCGAGCACGAGGCCGGTAAGCGCATCGAGGGCAAGCGTTCCCCGCTCGATGTGATCGATCACGCGGCCGGGTGTTCCGATGACGACGTGAGCGCCGCGCGCGAGCTGCCGCAACTGGGGGCCATACTCCTGGCCGCCGTAGATCGGCACGACACGGAGATCCGGCAGGTGGGCGCCGTATTTCGCGAACGCCTCGGCCACCTGCCCCGCGAGCTCCCGGGTCGGCGCAAGCACGAGAATCTGGGGGACGCACCGCGAGAGATCGATCTTCGAGAGCAGGGGCAGCGCGAACGCGGCCGTTTTCCCGGTGCCCGTCTGGGCCTGGCCCAGGACGTCGCGGCCGGAGAGAATCAGCGGAATGATGCGTGCCTGGATCGGCGTGGGGGTCTCGTACCCCACATCCTCGAGGGAGCGAAGCACCTGCTGGTGTAGGCCGAGATCGGCAAAGCGAACGACGGTTTCTTCGGTGGAGCTCATATCAGATACCTTCCTTTTCCCATACAGCCGATCAATCCGGAGTCATCATCACACAGGAGTATATCTGAATGAGTCGCACGCAGATTCATGACGGCAGGCAAACCGTTCGGTATGAAATATATCGTGAAATATAGTGTGGTTCCCGAACGGTGCGGATCCGGCGCGTCAACCGCGTGGATCCGACGGATACAGGATACCACGGAATGCGGCCGATGTCATTCCCGTTCGGCGAGTTCGGTCCAGCGCTCGAGATCGGTGTCGAGCGTCTGCGTGAGCAGTTCGAGCTCGTCGGAAAGGGCTTTCATCGTTTCGAATCCGCCGCTCGGCGCGGCCAGCAGTCCCTCGATTTCGGCTTTGCGGGCTTCGGATGCGGCGATCCGGGTGACAATCTCGTCGAGTTCCCGGCGCTCCTTGAACGAGAGCTTCTGCCGTGCGGGACGCTCGCTTCGGGATGGTGCAGACTCTGCGACGGGCGTGGCCTGCGCGGGCAGAGCGGGGGCTTCCGGGGGTGTCTCGGCGGCTGCGAGTTCGAGATAGGTGGTGAAGTTTCCCGGGTAGCCCTTGAGGCGGCCTCCCGGGCCGATCCTGAAGATCTGGTCGATCGTCCGGTCGAGGAAGGCGCGGTCGTGCGATGCCACGATCAGACAGCCTGGGAAGGACTCGAGATACGTTTCGAGGGCGACCAGGGTGGCGATGTCGAAGTCGTTCGTCGGCTCGTCGAGCAGCAGGACGTTCGGCGCACCCATCAGCAGCTTGAGGAGCGCCAGCCGGCGGCGCTCGCCCCCTGACAGGCGGGCGACGGGGCTGTACTGCATCTGGGGGGAGAACAGGAAGCGTTCAAGCATCTGGCTTGCCGAGATCACGCCGCCGTCCGCTGTGGGAATCTGCTCGGCGATCGCCTTGACGAAATCGATCACTCGCAACTCCTCGTCGGGGCGTTTTCCGGTGCCGGCATACAGATCCGGTTCCTGCTCGAAATACCCGATGACGGCCGTGTCGCCCCTGGCGATCGTGCCGGAGTCGGGGTGGAGCTTCCCGGAGATGATATGAAGCAGCGTCGTCTTGCCCGAGCCGTTCGGGCCGATGATCCCGATCCGATCGCCCGCCTTCAGGCGGTAGGAGAACCCGTCGAGAACGCGGTTGCCGCCGTAGGATTTGCCGATGCCGTCGAGCTCGAGGATCTTGTTGCCGAGCCGGGAAGAGGCCGACGAGAGCTCGATCTGTCGCTCGGCTTTGGGCTTCGGCCCTGTGACGACGGCTTTCGCCCGCTCGACGTGAGCCTTCTGCTTCGTCGACCGGGCTTTCGCCCCCTGCCGGAGCCAGGCGAGTTCGCGGCGGATCAGATTCTCATGCTTGCGCGCTTCCGCATCACGCTGGGCTTCCTGCTCGGCCTTCTTTTCGAGGTAGTACGAGTAACACCCTTCGAACCGCTGGATGCGGCCGCCCTCGATCTCGAGAATGCGGTTCGTCACGCGGTCGAGGAAATACCGGTCGTGCGTCACCAGGAGCAGCGCGCCTTTGTATTCCGATAAATATTCTTCAAGCCACTCGATCGTGTCGGCATCGAGATGGTTCGTCGGCTCGTCGAGAATCAGCAGATCGGGACGCAGGATCAGACCACGCGCGAGAGCCACGCGCCGCCGGAGACCGCCCGAAAGGCTCGCCGTGTCGGCCGCGGTGTCCGTGATGCCCAGCCGGCCGAGGATGCTTCTCGCAAGCGCTTCGAGCGCCCAGCCGCCGGTCGCATCGAGCCGGTGCGACAGCTCCGCGACCCGTTCCATCTGCTTGTCATGAGAATCCCCGCCCGAGGCCAGGGCGGCGCAGGCCGCTTCATACTCGCGCAGGAGGCGGAGTTCCGGACTGGCCTGGTCGAACAGGGCATCGAGCACCGACTGGCCGCGCCGGAACTCGGGGTTCTGGGCCACGAAGGCGACGGTCTTCCCGTTCGCGAGCGTGACGCGGCCGGTATCCGGCTGCTCGGTCCCCGCGATGAGTCGCAGAAGCGTGGTCTTGCCGCACCCGTTCCGGCCGATGACGCCCATCTTCTCGTCATGCGCGAGGCCGAAGCTGACCCCGTCGAGAAGCGTGCCGGAACCGAAGGCCTTGCTGACCGATTCGAGAGAGAGAATATTCATGGGTGCCTGAGTATAGCAGGTCGGGCCATCCGGCATCATGCCTTCCTTTCGGCATGACGTGCGGGTGGCCCGTGCCTGCCCGGTGCCCCCCGGCTGCCGGGCCGTCGTTGGCGCCGTTCTTACGGGGTCACGAACGAGCGGATCTCGGAGTAGGCATTCACGTCGGAGCTGGTGAAGGCGCGGATCTGGAAGGAGTAGGTCGTGTTCGCGAGCGGCGCTCCCGTCAGATAGATCGTGGCCGAGTGGTTCGTTCCCCACGGCAGGCTGTCTTCCGTCGTCAGGAAGTCGGCGGGAAGCACGGTGCCGTGGCGCAGGTAGCAGGCAGCGCCGATGTTCGTCGTCCAGGTGATGACGGCCGAGTTCTGGTTGATGTAGGTCACCTTCACGTTCTGCACCAGCAGCGTTTCCCGGGTGACGAAATGGTAGTCGCCCGAGATCGTTTCGTTGCCGGCCGCATCCGTCGACCGGACGCGGAAGTGGTAGGTCGTGAACGGCGTCAGGCCGTTGATGGTCACGCTGTGCGTGGCCGAGAGCGCCTCGGTGACGGTCGCGACCGAGCCGTAGGCCGTCGTGAGACCGTATTCGATACGCGAGTTGGCCGCCTCGTCGGTGGTCCAGGTGATCGTGGCGCCATTCTCGAGCACGGTCGGGGTGGCGACGCCCGAGATGACCGGGGCGGTCAGATCCATCGTCGTGAACACCATGTCCTCCGAATCGGTCTGGTTGCCTGCCGCATCCTTCGTGCGGATGAGGAAATGGTAGGTGGTGTTCTCGGCGAGGTTGTACAGCGTGACCGCGTGGTCCTTCGCCAGCGCTGTGTTCGTCTTGGGGGAACCGGCCTCGAGATACGCGGTGGTCGGCCCGAAATACACGGCCGAGTCGGCCGCCTCGTCGGTTTTCCAGACGATCGTGGCCGAAGTGTTCGTGATGTTCTGCACGACAATGCCGCTGATGACGGGCACGGTCTTGTCGGTGGTCGTGAAAACGAAGTCGCGCGAGATGTTCAGGTTGCCGGCCGCATCCGTCGACCGGACGCGGAAGTGATACGTCGCCGGGTTGGCGAGGCCGCTCAGAATGACCGAGTGCGTGATCGTGGCCGTCGAGGGATACGGGAACTGGGGCATCAGCGAGCCGTAGGTCGTGGTCAGGCCATACTCGACCTGGGACGTGGCGGCCTCGTTGGTCACCCAGGTGACGACGGCTTCGGTCGCGGTCAGCGGGGTCAGATTGACGTCGCTGATGACGGGGCCGGTGCGGTCGAGGGTGGCGAACGTCGTCGAGAGCGAGCCGACGTTGTTGAACCCGTCCTTCGATACGGCGTTGACCGTGTAGGTCGTGCTCGAGGTCAGGCCGGTGAGCAGCACCGCGTGGTTCTTGCTCATCAAGGAATTGATGCCGGCGATGCCGGTGAGGGGCAGCGTGGTGCCGTATTCGAGCTTCGAATCGCTGTTCTCGTCGGTCTTCCAGATGATCGTGGCCGAGGTGCCGGTGATGTTCTGGACGATCAGGTCATAGATGACGGGGGCGCTCTGGTCGGGCGTGAGGAAGCTGCCGTCGGTGGAAACGGCCTCGAGGCCCTGGGCGTTCCGCGACCGGACGCGGAAGTGGTACAGCCGCGAGGTGCTCAGCTGTGTCAGCGTGACGGCGTGCGTCGTCGTGGCCGTCGCATCGAACGGGCTCGCGAGATTGTAGCTGGTCGTGATGCCGTACTGGACCTGGCTGGAGCTGGGCTGATCCGTCTTCCAGGTGATGACGGCCGAGCTGCTGGCGAGGTCGGTCACCTGGATCGCCGTGATCTGGGGCGAGGTCAGGCCCGGGGTGAGGAACGAATACTCGCCGGAAAGGGTTTCCAGGGCTTCGGCATCGGTGCATCGGACGCGGTAGTAATACGTCCGGCCGGCCAGAAGGTTCTGCAGGGAAACGGCGTGCGAGGTCGACCAGGCCGCCGTCGAGGCTGCCTGCATTGTGTACAGCCCCGTGGTCGTGCCGTATTCGACGATGGCCGACGTGTTCTTGTCTGTCTGCCACGCGATCTGAACGGTGGTGGGGGTGATGTTCCGCGCCGCGAGGTTCGTGATCACGGGCGCGTTGCCCGAGGCCGGCGTCGAGAATGTCTGGTCGGCCGAGACCGTCTCGCGGCCCGTCTGGTCGACCGACCGGATCCGGTAGTGATACGTCGAGAGGGGCACGAGGCCGCTCAGGGCGACGGTGTGGGCGGTTCCATACGGTGCCGGGATCGGGGTCATGGCCGTCCGGCTTCCATACTGGGCCGTCATTCCATACTCGATGACCGAGGTGGTGGGCAGATTGGTCGTGCAGGTGACGTTTGCCGAGGTCGGGAGAATTCCGGCGGTCGCGATGGTATTGATGACGGGCAGCAGGAAGAACCGCTGGTTCCCGGAGTTGGTGACGTTGCCCGAACTGTCGGTGGCCATGATCGAGAAGTGCTTTTCGGCCGCTGTCGGATCGATCAGCCAGGAGATCCTGAATGAGTGCGAGAAGGTGAGTGCCTGGTCGAGTCGCTGGCCGTCGGAATACACTCCGGCGGCGGGACCCCAGTCGAGTTGGGCCGTGGTCACCTTGTCGGTCGTCCAGGAGATGACGGCCGTCGAACTTGTCAGGCCGGAAACGGTGATGTTGGATAGAATTGGCGGTATAATATCAAGCGTTGTAAAACTGAAGATGGCCGACACGACGCTGTTCCCGGCCTGATCGGAGATCCGGACCCGGTATTTGTAATTCTTCTGGGAAGCGAGGCCGGTCAGGGGGATCGCGAACGTCGTCGAGGCCGTTACCGGTGAGCGGGCCACGAGGCCGTAATCCGTCAGGCCGTATTCGACCTGGGCCGTGCAGGGCTCGTTCGTCACGAATGTGATCGTCGCCGAGGTGCCGGTGATTGCCGTGGTGAACACGTTCGAGAGAGCCGGCGGAAGGGTGTCGACCGTCAGGAACGAGCCGGTGGCGATCGATTCATTGCCATCGATATCTTTCGACCGGACCCGGAAATAGTAGGTTCTCGAGGCGATCAGGCTGTTCAGGACCACCTTGTGCGTCTCGAGGAGTGTCGTATTGAGCGGCGAGATCCAGCCGTAGGCGTCGGTGAGGCCGTATTCCACCTGGGTCGTGGAGGGCTCGTTCGTCAGCCAGACGATCGTGGCCGTCGTTCCCGTAACGAGGGCGGCCGAGGGGGACGAGATGACCGGGGCGGTCGGATCGACGGACGGGGCCGTATCGGCTGGCGTCGTGAACGAGGGAACCGCGGCCGTGGCCGAGGCTTCGTTGCCCCGGGCGTCGCGCGAGCGGACGCGGTAGTAGTAGGTCTGATTCGAGGCCAGCCCGGAGAGATTCACGAGATGGCCATACGAGAGAACGGTGTTGACAGGGGTCACGAGCCCGTAGGCCGGCGTGGTGCCGTACTCGACCTGGGAGGTCGCCGGCGTGTCGGTGAGCCAGACGATCTGGGCCGAAGTCTTGAGGATACCCGTGGCCGAGGCTTCGGTGATCTGCGGCACCGTGGCCTCGAGCGCCGGAAGATTCGCCAGGGTGAGGAACGGGGCGGCCGTGGCCGAGGCTTCGGCGTTCTGCGCATCCCGTGACCGCACTCGGAAGTAGTAGGTCTGGGACGGTTCGAGACCGGAAATCGTGATCAGATGCCCGTAGGAAAGGGTCGAGACGAGCGGGGTCGTCAGGCCGAAGGCGGGCGTGGAGCCATACTCGACCTGGCCGGTCGTCATCCGGTCGGTGAGCCAGACGATCTGGGCGGAGGATTTCGTGATCGCCGTTGCCGAGGCATTGGTGATCACCGGCAGGCTTGCATCGACGACGGGCACCGGGCTTGGTAGCGTGGTGAAAGATGCTATGGTATTATATGATTCTCTATTTGCGGCGTCTTTCGACCGGACACGGTAATAGTAGGTCTGGGCCGGACTCAGGCCGGACAGATTGACGAGATGACCATAGGAAAGCGCCGAAACGAGGGGAGTGACCAGGCCCAGGGCCGGCGTGGTGCCGTACTCGACCTGGCTGGTCGTCAGCCGGTCGGTCAGCCAGACGACTTGCGCCGTCGCGTAGGTGATGGCCGTGGCCGATGCGTTGGTGATCTGGGGCAGGCTCGCGTCGATGACGGTCGCCGGGCTCGGGAGGGTCCGGAACGAGGTGATGACCGAGGCGGCTTCGATGCTTTTCGCGTCTTTCGACCGGACCCGGTAGTAGTAGGTCTGGGACGCCGTGAGCCCCGACAGGTTCACGAGATGGCCGTAGGAAAGCGTCGAAACGATGGGGGTCGTCAAACCGAGCGCCGGGGTGGTGCCATACTCGACCTGGGCCGTCGACAGCCGGTCGGTCAGCCAGACGATCTGGGCGGTCGCATGGGTGACGGCCGTGGCCGAGGCATCGGTGATCGTCAGCGGCGTCGCGTCAATCGGAGCGACGGTATCGGCCAGCGTCGTGAAGGGCACCGGGCCGGCCTGGGCGGATTCGTTCTGGTTCGCATCCTTCGACCGGACGCGGTAGTAATACGGCGTTGCCGGTGCGAGGCCCGTCAGGACGACCTGGTGCCCGTAGCTCGGAACGGCAACGAGGTTCGTGACCAGCCCGTAGGCCGTCGTTTTCCCATACTCGACCTGGGAGGTCGAGAGCTCGTTGGTTTTCCAGACCACCGTCGCCGAGTTCTTCGTGATGGTGTGGGCAGAGACCTCGGTGATGAGGGGGGGCACCGCATCCTGCGTGGTGAAGATGGCGGGCTCGGAGGTCGCGACCTGGGCGTCGATCGCCGAGGAAACGACGACGTCATACCGCGTGCCGGGAGTGAGATACCGGAGGGTCATCGCGTGCGAGGTCACGATCCGCAGATCCGTGGTCGTCGAGGCGTAGGTCGTCGTCGAATACCGCACGCTGCTCGTCGAACCCTTGTCTGTCTTCCAGGAGACGACGGCCGAATCCTTCGTGACGTTGCTGACGAGCACGTCGTAGATGATCGGGGTCGGCGAGGCCGTGGCGGTCGAGGCGAGGGTCGCAAACATCCGCGTCGACGAGAGCGGAACGGTGCCGTCGTCGGTCTGGGCCGAAACCCGGAACCGGTAGTCCGTCGCCTCCGACAGGTTGGCGAGCCGCACGGCGTGGCGGGTTGCAGGCGCCGCCTCGGTGACTGCCTCGGAGAGGGTGGCCCCGGTTCCATACTCGACCCGGGCCGTCACCTCTTCATGGGTCGTCCAGCAGACGACGGCCGAGGTGGCCGTCACATCTGAAATATATGGCTCAATATTCAGCATCGCCGCCGCAGCGCCGGCCGGTTCGTCGCCGGAAAGGGCCGCTTCGGTTTCATCCGGCGAGCCGGTCTGGCTGTTCTGCTGATTTCCGGTGATGGCGAGCTGGAGGCCGACATCGTTGAGCTGGCCGTACCGGATGCGGAAAAAGCCGTTCTCGCCCCAGGCGGCCGACCAGGAGTTCTGGGCGATCCAGCAGCTCGTGTCGTCGTCGAAGCCGACCAGCAGGATCGCATGATCCCCGATCTCGGGCCCCGCGATGGCTTCGTAGATGCCGCCCCGATAAAAGAAGAAGTCAGCGCATACGCGCATCGACGAGATGACCGGCCCGTTCAGGAGGGCCTGTTTGAGACTTTCCCGGCCGGCGACCAGCGACCAGCCCGTGATTTTTGCCCGCTCAGCCGAAGCCGGAATAGCGGGAGATGCGTCCATGATCCCGTAGGGGCTGAACTCTTCAGCCGGAACGCCCGTTTCCACGAGATAGGCGGCGGCGGCGGACGGATACCATCCGCCCGGAAGCGGCTGCTTGCCGCGGGTTCCGTTCAGCCACAGGTCCCATTCGGACAAGTCCAGGGAAGCCGTGGCCTGGTTCCGGGAAATGCGCAGCCCTGTCTCCAGCGCGGCGATGGTCGCGAACGCGACGCATGTGCCGTATTTTCCCTGCGTCCTGGCGGGGGAGGTCCAGTTCCGGCCATCCTTGTCGAGCCAGGAGAAGCGGCGGGGAAGGGTCGAGGCATCGGGGGCAAGGTGGGCGGCCGAAACGGCCGAGGTCATGCCGGTGCGAAGAGTGGTGGAGAAGCTCGAAAGCAACGGATCGGGGATGAGTCCGCACAGCGCGACGGCTTCTTCCTGCGAGAGTTCGAGGGTGATCGCGGTTTCGTCGGCCGCCCAGGCGCTTCCCGAGGCAGTCAACAAGGCCTGGCGCACCTGGTCGAGGCCGATCGACCAGGACGTCTGGCCGCCCAGCGAGGGGCCGACCGGTGACGAGCCGCCTCCGCCTCCGCAGCCGATCAGAGCCAGGGCGGCGGCAAGAAGGCCGCACAACAAAGACCTTGTGATGAATGCCCGGAGCGCTCGGCTCATGCGGAAAACCCCCGATGCGAATATCCCCGACCGAAAAAACGATTCAGTCAATCAGATATCGGCAGAATTCCCCCGGGAGTTTCGGGCGAATCTCTTCGGGCTTCGACCCTGGGCTCGAGCCGCGATTTGATCGGGAGCCGCTTGTCATTCCCTGCCGGTCGTGCGACACTTTGTCACCTTCCGGAACGGAGAGGGAAGTATCCGAAGATGGGGACGATGGAACCACTCGAAATCCTTTACCAGGACGAATGGTATGTGGCGGTCCATAAGCCCGTCGGTCTGCTCGTCCACCCGACGCGCATCGCCGAGGCCACGGCCGAAACCCTGCTGCCGATCATCTGCGAGCAGCTCGGGCGGCGCGTGCTGCCGGTGCACCGGCTGGACCGGGCGACGTCGGGGGCTCTCGTCATGGCGCTCAGCTCGGAAGCGGCCGGAAAACTCTCTGCGCAGTTCGAGTCGCGCAATGTCGAAAAAACGTATCTGGCCGTGGTGCGGGGCTGGTTCCAGCCGCCGGATGGCGTGATCGACCGCCGGATGCATCAGTGGCCCGGCGAGCCCCTCCAGGAAGCGATCACGCGGTATCGCACGCTGGAGACGGTGGAGCTGCCGGTTCCCGTGGGGCCGCATGCCACGAGTCGGTATTCCCTCGTCGAGGTGAAGCCCGAAACCGGCCGCAGGCAGCAGATCCGGCGGCATTTCTCGGGGGTGGCGCATCCGATCGTGGGGGACACCTCACAGGGGGACCGGGCGCACAATCTCTCGGTGCGGGACCGGTTCGGCTGTGACCGCATGTTGCTGATGGCGGTCGAAATCCGGTTCGATCATCCCTGGCTCGGCCGGCGACTCCGGGTCGTCTGTCCGCCGGATGCGAAGACGATCGGAATTCTGGATGCCCTGTTTCCCGGCGGCTGTCCGTTTCGCGGTGCTCCCTCAGCCGGCTTTCTTGTCTGAGCTGCCCGACTCGATCGCCTCACGCACTTTCGCGCACAACTGGTCGGGAGTGAAGGGTTTCTGCAGGAAATGCAGCCCCTCTTCGAGAATGCCGTGCCGGGCGATGACGTTCGAGTCGTATCCCGAAATGAACATCGCGCGGAGCGGGGAAATGCGCTTTGAAAGCTCATCGTAGAGTTCTCTGCCGTTCATGCCCGGCATGATGACGTCGGTCAGGAGCAGGTCGATCCTGTCCGTCAGGCGGCCGATCAGTTCGAGGCACTCGGGGCCGTTCGAGGCCGTCAGTACCTTGTAGCCCTGGCGCTGGAGGATCAATTGGATCATGCTGCGGACCATCTCGTCGTCTTCGACGACCAGAACGGTTTCATTCCCACCCGCCACCGATTCGGTGCTTGAACGGGGTTCGTTCTCCTGCACCGAAACATCGGCGAGCACCGGCAGATAGATGATGAACGTCGTTCCCTCGCCCGGCGTCGAGTCGGCCTGGATATACCCTCCGTGCTGACGAACGATGCCATAAACCATCGACAGGCCGAGCCCGGTGCCTTTTCCCCGTTCCTTGGTCGTGAAGAAGGGCTCGAACAGATGCTGCAGGACGGCTTTCTCCATGCCGCAGCCGGAGTCGCTGACCGACAGCATGACATGGGGCGAGGCGGCCGTGTCGACGGGGGCCTCGGGGCCGACCGGGCGATACATGGTCTCGTCGAGGCCCAGGCGCAGGGTACCGCCTTTGGGCATGGCATCCTGCGCATTCAGGGCCAGATTCATCAGGATCTGCTCGAGCTGCCCGACGTCGGCCCGTACGATGCCGACGCGCGGCTTGATCGACACCTCGATGCTGATATCCTCCCGGATCGTCCGGCGCAGGATACGTTCCATATCTCTCAATACAGTTTCCAGAGATATTGGCTTGAGGACCAGCACCTGTTTCCGGCTGAAGGCAAGGAGCTGCCGGGTCAGGTCGCGGGCCCTGCTTGCCGACTTCTGGATCGATTCCAGCCATTCCCGGTGGCGTTCGTCCGTGGGCAATGATTTGCCCAGCAGATCCGAAAAGCCGATGATCGGCGACAGCATGTTGTTGAAATCGTGGGCGATTCCGCCGGCGAGACGGCCGATCGATTCCATTTTCTGGGCCTGCTGGAGCTGTTCCTCGAGTTTGAATCGGAACGAGATATCGCGGATGGCCGCCAGGTGCACCCGCCTGCCGCCCAGGGTGAAATGCCCTGCCGTGATCTCGACGGGGATCACCGTTCCGTCTGCTTTGCGGTGATGGCGAATCGGGATGAGAAGCCCCTCGGTCTTGGTCTGGTGTACCGTTTGGTCGGGCTCGGCCGAGAGATCCGTGTTCCGCATCAGTAGAAGTTCTTCCCGCGTGTAGCCGTAGAGGGCGCAGGCTGCCGAGTTCACTTCGAGGATGCGCCCGGTTTCCTTGTCGATGAGGAACAGGGCGTCCGACTCCATCTCGAATACCTGTCTATATCTTTCCTCGCTTTCGCGAAGAGCCTCTTCCACGGCCTTGCGAGCCGTGATATCGCGCAGGGCGATGATCACGACGTCCCGCTCACCGATCCGGACGCGTTTCATGTCCCCGTCGACCCAGAGCAAGCTTCCGTCCTTTCGGCGCACATGCCAGTCGAGGGCCGAGAACCCTTCACGGATCGCCTGCTGGAACTTTTCCGCGATGCCGTCCCGTGTGTAGGGAGGGGTGCCGGCGCTCAGGAACCCGAGCGGCTTGTCGAGCACTTCGTCGCGGGTGTACCCGAACATCTCGCAGACACGCTGGTTGACGTCGATGACCTCGCCGGTCTCTGCATCCCGGATGAACAGGGCATCGCTGACCCCATCGAAAATGGCGGTGAACCAGGCCTGTTTTTCCATGACCGTGACTTCCGCCGGGGTATACAGAACCACGAACAGGAGCGTGGCGAGAATGAGACAGGAAAGGCTGTACAGCCATGAGCTGGGTGCATACACGTAAGAGACCGGGTCCACCGTCACCGTCAGGCGGTGCGACGTGAACAGAAAGGCGAAGAGGGCGATGACGAGCGTCATGTAACCGACACCGACCCAGGCGGCCCGCTTCCCATACCCGATCCGCAGGAGAATCGGGATGAAAGGGAGCAGCAGGAGATTCACGCTCAGCATTCCGAGGTGAATGAAGCCCATGGGAAGGGCCACCATCGATACGCCCATGGTTGCCAGAAACAGGCGGTCCGGGCTGATGCGTGTCCTGATGAGATACAGGGCGCTGAGGGCGACGAAGGCAAGGAAGTGAGAAAGATTGCCCAGCACCGGCCCCAGTTGGATCATCCGGTAGAAGGAAAAGGGGAGGGAAAGGCCGAGACAGGCGCAGATCGTTCCGAGGAAACGATACGCATGATGAGGTTTCAGACGAAAAATCGAGTCTTGCATACTCGTCGTCAGCATACCACGATCCGATTCCCGCCGTTCATCTCGGATGGAGAGTTGGAGCCTGCCTGGGCAAAAAGAAAGGGCCCGGGTTGTCCCGGGCCCCTGGGGCAATCGGATGGAATTCAGTTTCAATTGTCGGCGTAAGCCGTTTTGAAGAGCTCTCTGATCTCGCTGATCAGCGGGAACCGGGGATTTCCTTCGGTGCACTGGTCGTCGAAGGCCATTTCCGAAAGCTCGTCGAGCCGGGCGGCGAACTCCGACTCGTTCACGCCCGCTTCCCGGATCGTCAGCGGCAGCTCGAGCTCCTTCTTCAGCTCCTCGATCTTCGCGACGAGGCCCTGGACCTTTTCGTCCGCCGTGGCGCCGGTGACGCCCAGATACTCGGCGATCCGCACGTAGCGATCCTTCGCGACCGGGTACTTGTACTGCGGGAAGGAGGCCTGCTTGCGGGGGGCGTCGGTCGAGTTGTACAGGATCACGTGGGAGATCATCAGCGCGTTCGCCACCCCGTGCGGGATGTGGAACATGGCGCCGAGCTTGTGGGCCATCGAGTGGCAGAGGCCGAGGAACGCGTTGGCGAAGGCCATGCCGGCGAGCGTCGAGGCGTAATGCACTTTTTCGCGGGCCTTCGGGTCGTTCGCGCCGTTGTGGTAGGCCGAGGGCAGGTATTTGAACAGCAGCCGCAGCGACTCGAGCGCCATGCCGTTCGTGTATTCGGTCGCGAACACCGAGGCGAACGCTTCGAGTGCGTGTGTGACGGCATCGATGCCGGACGAGGCAGTCAGCTTTTTGGGCATGTTCATGACCAGGTCGGGGTCGACGATCGCCATGTGCGGCGTCAGGGCGTAATCGGCGATCGGGTATTTCACCCCGGTCGCGGCATCCGTCACGACGGCGAACGGGGTGACTTCCGAGCCGGTGCCCGAGGTGGTCGGAATCGCGATCATCGTCGCCTTCTGGCCGATGTTCGGGAACGAGTAGATGCGCTTGCGGATATCCATGAACCGCATCGCGAGGCCCTCGAAGCTCACCTCGGGGTGTTCGTACATCAGCCACATGATCTTGGCCGCATCCATCGGCGAGCCTCCGCCGAGGGCGATGATGATGTCGGGATTGAAGCTGTTCATGCGCTGCAGGCCGCGCGAGACCGTCTCGGTCGACGGGTCGGGCTCGACATCCGCGAACACGGTGCTTTCGATGCCGATACGATCGAGCACGGCGGTGACCCGCTCGGTGTATTTCAGGTCGTAGAGCGGCTTGTCGGTGACGATGAACGCGCGGCGGCGGCCGGCGAGCTCCTCGAGGGCGAGCGAGAGGCAGCCCTGCTTGAAGTAGACCTTGGGCGGAACCCGGAACCACAGCATGTTTTCCCTGCGTTCTGCGACGGTTTTCGTATTCATCAGGTGTTTGATCCCCACGTTTTCACTGACGGAGTTGCCGCCCCAGGAGCCGCAACCGAGGGTGAGCGACGGTTCGAGCCGGAAGTTGTAGATGTCGCCGATCGCGCCATGCGAGGCGGGCATGTTCACCAGGATGCGGCCGGTTTTCAGGCTTTCCCCGTAGAGGGCGATGCGGTCGTGATTCCGCGGATCGGTGTAGAGCACCGAGGTATGGCCCCGGCCGCCCAGTTCGACGAGCTGGGCCGCCTTGGCAACGGCATCCGAGAACACCGTGGCGCGGTACAGTCCCAGCACCGGGGAAAGCTTTTCATGGGCGAACGGCTCGGCTTCGGTGATCTCCTGGGCTTCGCCGATCAGCACCTTGGTCGACTCGGGAACCGTGATGCCGGCCATGGCGGCGATCTTCGCAGCCGGCTGGCCCACGATCGAGGCGTTGATCCCGCCGTCGACGAGCAGCACCGCGCCCAGCTTTTCCTTCTCCTCGGGGGTCAGGATATAGGCGCCGCGGGCGAGGAACTCCTGCTTCACGGCTTCATACCGGCTGTCGACCACGACGACCGACTGCTCCGAGGCGCAGATCACGCCGTTGTCGAAGGTTTTGCTCATGAGGATCGAGTTCACGGCCATCTTCAGGTGGGCCGTCTCGTCGATCACGGCGGGGGTGTTCCCGGCGCCGACGCCGATGGCCGGCTTGCCCGACGAGTAGGCGGCTTTCACCATGCCGGGACCGCCGGTGGCGAGAATCAGATTGATGTCGGGGTGGCGCATCAGATGCTGGGAAAGGGCGAGCGTGGGCTCGTCGATCCAGGCGATGACGAACTCCGGCAGCCCCTCTTTCATCGCGGCTTCCAGCATGATCTGGGCGGCCAGCACCGTGCTCCGTTTGGCGCGCGGATGCGGCGAAAAGATGATCGCGTTGCGTGTTTTGAGCGCCAGAAGGGTTTTGAAAATCGCGGTGGAGGTGGGGTTCGTCGTCGGAATGACCCCGGCCACGATTCCGATCGGCTCGGCCACTTTCTGGATGCCGTTCGCGCGGTCCTCGGAAATGATGCCGCACGTCCGTTCGTCCTTGTACTTGTGGAAAATGTACTCGGCCGCGAAGTGATTCTTGATCACCTTGTCCTCGACGACGCCCATGCCCGTCTCGGCGACCGCTTCTTTCGCGAGGCGGATGCGGTTCAGGTTGGCGGCCATCGAAGCGGCGCGGAAAATCGCGTCGACTTTTTCCTGGGAAAACGTCGCGTAGATCTTCTGGGCTTCCTTTACTTTCTGGATCAGCGTTTCGAGCTCTTCAACATTCCGGATCTTCATGAAATCCATACCCGTTCCCCTTTCAGGAATTGAATTAGACAGAATAGTGATTTGTAATGCTCTTCAATAAAGCAACAATGAATAAGGATCAGATGGAGCATAATGCTCCAGCAATCTGGTGATCAATCAAACGACGGTATTATCAACGATCATTCACTGCTTCAAACTGTGTTGTGAATAATTTCACTTGCCTATGCCATTTATATATCCGAAAATCCGGGGATTGGCAAGTGCTTTTTTTCACAATTTTCAAAAAATGCTGAAACACGCATGGGATATGGTTTTTGCTGTTGAAGCATCTGGTTCGTCTGAAGAATGCGGATTCACGGAGTGATTCCGGAGAATTCGAGGAGATTTTCTTCTGTTTCCAGGGAGAAACAAGGGACCACGAGGGAAAAAAGGCCAGCCGGCAAAGGCTTTTTGCTGGCTGGTCTTCGGGGTAAATCCTGGGGGGGTGACCTCCGGATGAAGGATGTCTGTCGGAGGATCTTGCAGAAAATTTCCGGCTGCCGGTTCCCCCTCGTCTCTTCTTTCTGCAAGTGAAAAAAATCGCATTTCTGGACTGATGCTGAAAAAGATCTTGACAAAGGCAAAATTCGGGTTTATTTCGATATCAGAATATCGAGAAATAAATCTCGAAACCAGGAGGTCAGTCATGGCAATCGTCACGGCAAAGGCGGGGCCGAAACTCCAGTCGGTTCAGCGGCTTCCCGCCTACCTCGGAATCCTTCGCGGGATGCTCGCCGAAGGGCGTGAATTCGTTTCGACGAGTCACCTGGCCGAGGTGCTGAAGCTCCCCGCCATCGTGATCCGCAAGGATCTCCAGATGACAGGCATCACCGGCACGCCCCGGGTCGGGTTCGATCTGCGGTTCCTCGTGGCGGCGATCGAGCAGTTCCTCGGCTGGAACAACACGAAGGACGTCTTTCTGGTCGGGGTGCGCGGGTTCGGCGAGGCGCTCCTGGCGTTCGACGGATTCGGAACGGCGGGCATGGATGTCGTCGCCGGGTTCGACCGGCAGCCGGAACTGTTTCCCGGAGGTGTCCGGGGAAAGCCGGTGTTTCCGATCGCCCGACTCGGGGAGCTTGCCCGGCGGATGCATATAGCAATAGCTATTCTTACTGTTCCGGATACCGACGCCCAGGAGACGGCGGATGTGCTCGTCACTGCCGGCATCCGCGCGATCTGGGATTTCACGACCCCCCGGCTGTGCCTCCCGGATGATGTCATCGTCCAGAAGGCCGGCCTGATCTCCGAACTGGCCGTTCTCTCGAAGAGGCTTCGGGAGCGCGGGCTCACGGCAACTGCCGAGGAAGGAAACAGCATATGAGAAAGATCGTCGTCTGCATGGGAAGTTCCTGCTTCAGTCGCGGCAATCAGGGAAATCTCGAGTACATCCTCGACTTTCTCGTCCGGCACGACCTCTCGATGAAGGTCGAGCTGCGGGGCAGCCGCTGTGAGAACAAGTGCTCGAAGGGCCCCCTGATCAACATCGATGGGAAACCCTTCGTCGCCCGCGATCACGAGACGCTCGAGATGATCCTGCGCCACGAGCTTCTCGACCAGATGGCCGCCTGAGTCGCGATTTGGAGGGAGGTGGACCATGAACGCCGGATTTCCGGTCTATACGTCGCAGAACGAATGCCAGGACTGCTACAAGTGCGTGCGGCACTGTGCGGTGAAGGCGATCAAGATCGAAGGCGGCCGCGCCGCGGTGGTGCCGGAGCTCTGTATCTCCTGCGGCCACTGCGTGCGGGTCTGCCCCGCGAAAGCCAAACACATCCGCAACGACCTGCCGCGGGTGCGGGAGATGATCGCCTCGGGCCAGCCGGTTCACCTCTCGCTCGCCCCGTCCTGGATCGCCGAGTTCCCCGACTGGCCCGCCGAAGGGCTGATCCATGTCCTGCGCGGCCTGGGCTTCGCCGCCGTGAGTGAGACGGCGCTTGGCGCGGAAATGGTCAATGCCGCCCTCGCAGAGCGGCTGGCCCGGCCGGATGCCCCCCGGCTGACGATCTCGACCGCCTGTCCCGCCGTCGTGGAATATATCCATAAATATATCCCGGCGCTGGTGCCGGCGCTGGCCTCGATGCCTTCGCCCCTCCTGGCCCATGCCGGGCTGCTCAGAACCAGGCTGCCGGCTGGGGCGCGGATCGTCTTCGCGGGGCCCTGCGCCGCGAAGAAACGCGAGGCGGATGCGCATCCGGAGCTGCTCGACGCAGCCATCACCTTCGCGGACCTCCGCCAGATGCTCCGTGAGGCCGGCCTGGAACAGCCCCCGGAAGCGTCCGCCGCGACGGAGGACGACCGGTTCTTTCCCCACGCGGCGCGTGAAGGCCGCCTCTATCCGGTGCCGCATGGCATGATCGGATCCCTCGAACGCCTGCCGGGGCTGGAGAATGTCGAGTGTGTCTCCCTGAGTGGGATTCCGGAACTCGAGGAAACCCTTCGTCACCCGGCATCCGGGCTGCCCGACCGGCCGGTGTTCATCGAGGCGCTGGCCTGTCCCGGCGGGTGCGTGAACGGCCCTGGCTGCGTCCGAAGCTCCGGCGGCCTCGCCGGACGCCTGAAGGTCGTGGGCCAGGTCGGCCGGAGCGATCCCCCGGCGCAGGCTTCTGTCCCGCCCGCGTTCCTGCCCGTCACGGGGACCGCCGTGCGGCTTCCGGCCCACGCCGAAGAACGGATCACCGAGGCGCTCGGCCGCGTCGGCAAGCGCAACTCGGCCGATGAACTGAACTGCGGCGGCTGCGGCTACAACACCTGTCGCGAGTTTGCCGGCGCCCTGCTGGACGGCCGCGCCGAACCCAACATGTGTCTTTCCTGGCTCCGGCGCCAGGCCCAGAAAAAAGCGAACGCCCTGCTCAAGTGCATCCCCTGCGGCGTCGTCATCGCCGATGCCGAAAGCCGCGTCATCGAGTGCAACGAACATTTTGCCCACATGTTCGGCCAGGACGCCGAGCGCGTGTTCGAGGTCGTTCCGGGCATGGAGGGGGCCCACCTCGACCGCCTGATCCCCTTCCCCGAGCTGTTCCGGGCGGTGCTGCGCAGCGGCCACGAACTGCACAAGGACACGCTCCAGGTCGAGGAGAAGGTGCTGAACGTCACGATCTTCACGATCGAGCCCCACCAGGTCGTCGGCGGCATCATCCTCGACGTGACGCGGGCCGAGACGCATCGCGAGGAGATCTCCCGCAGGGCCGAGGAGGTCATTCGCAAGAACCTGACGACGGTCCAGGAAATCGCGGCGCTGCTCGGGGAGAACATGGCCGAGACCGAGATCCTTCTTCGCCGTCTGGCCGACGACTTTTCGAACCGCCAGGAAGACACGGAGCCGGAGGAGCCTTCCGATCCGCGTCTTCCCAACTGGAGGAAACCGGAATGAACGGCGCGCTGTTCCTCGATGTCGGCCAGGCCCAGTGCCCGAAAAAGGGCGAGCGGGTCTGTGGCGATGCGTTCCGGTCGCGCAAACTCCCGGCCGAGAACCGGGTCATCTCGGTGCTCGCAGACGGCCTCGGCAGCGGTCTGAAAGCGAACGTGCTCGCGACGATGACGGCGACCATGGGGCTGAAGTTCGTCTCGGCCGACGCCCAGATTCTTCCGGCCGCCGAGATCATGATGGAGGCGCTGCCCGTCTGCCGGGTGCGGAAGATCAGCTATGCCACCTTCACGATCATCGACTGCCGCATGGAGTCCCGGACCCGCGTCATCGAGCTCGACAACCCGCCCTTCATCCTGATCCGGAAGGGAGAGCCGGTTGACGTGCCGCACCGGGAGCTGGTCTCGCCGAAGCACCGGGACCGCGTGCTGCGCGTCTCGGAGTTCGAGATGCAGCCCGAGGACCGTATCGTCGCTTTCACCGACGGCATCAGCCAGGCCGGCCTCGGCACCGACCGGCATCACCTGGGCTGGAAGCGCGCCGGCGTGGCCGAATTCCTCTGCCGACGCATTGCCGCCGCCCCGACGGTTTCGGCCCAGCATCTTGCCGAGCAGCTGTTGCGGGAAGCCCTGAGCCAGGAGGCCGACGGCTGCGCCGGGGACGACATGACCGCCACGGTGCTGTATTTCCGCCAGCCCCGCCGGCTTCTCGTGCTTTCGGGGCCGCCCTACGACCAGGCCCGGGATACCGAATACGCCCGCCTGATCGACGAGTTCCCCGGCCGGCGGGTCATCTGCGGCGGCACGACGGCCAACATCGTCGCCCGGATCCTGCATCGCGAGATCGAGACGGTGATCGACTCGGGAAGCCGCACCCTGCCGGCCTTTTCGAGGATGCCGGGGACGGATCTCGTCACCGAGGGCATTCTCACCCTGACCCGCACGGCCCAGCTGCTCGAGGGCGATCTGCAGCCAGGCGAGCGGAACGCGGCGACCTCGCTCGTCGAACTGTTCCGTGAAAGCGATCTGATCGAGTTCGTCGTGGGAACGCGCATCAACGAGGCTCACCAGGATCCGACCCTGCCCGTCGACCTCGAGATCCGGCGCAATATCATCCGGCGCATCGCCGCGGCGCTTCGGGACCGGCTGTTCAAGGAAGTCTCGGTCCGGTTCATCTGAATCCGAAAGGATATATATGAAAAAATATATCGTTTGCATCTGCTCCGGGACGACCTGCTTCGTCATGGGGTCGGCCGAGCTCCAGACGCTTGCTGACCACCTGCCGCCCGAGCTGAAGGACCGGGTCGAGATCCGGTTTTCCCACTGTCTCGGGCTGTGCAACGACCGGAATTTCAGCCGCGCGCCGTTCGTCACGATCGAGGGCGAACCGATGGGCGGAGCGACGATTCCGGCGATCATCGAGCGGCTCGGCAAGCTCGTGTCCGGGAATGCCTAAGGAGCGGGGATATGCTGTTCGAAAATGATGCGACGCGGATCCGGAGGGAAGTGCTGGTCCGGATCGCCCGCGCCTATCTCGAAGGGAATCTCATCCGGGAGATCGACCGCATTCCGTTGGAAATGCGGCCCCGGAATGCGGAAACGGTGTCGCGCTGCTGCGTCTACAAGGATCGCGCCGTGATCCGGTATCGGTGTCTGGCGGCCCTGGGAGTCGGCTTCGACGAGGAAAAGGACGAGCTGACGCCCCTGTCCGCGTTCGCACAGCAGGCGCTCGACCGGAAAAAGGTCGAGGGGCCGGTACTGTCGGTTCTGGAGATCGCCTGCCACGCCTGCGTCAAGGCTCACCACAAGGTGACGGATGCCTGCCAGGGATGCATTGCCCGACCGTGCGTCGTCAACTGCCCGAAAAAGGCGGTTTCGGTCGTGGACGGCGTGTCCCGCATCGACCCGAAGGCCTGCGTGAACTGCGGCAAATGCCAGAAGGTCTGCCCTTTCAACGCCATCGTGAAGATTCCCGTTCCGTGCGAACAGGCCTGTCCCGTCGGGGCGATCGCGAAAGACGCGCAGAATCGCAGTGTCATCGATTTCGACAAGTGCATCTCCTGCGGGCGGTGCATGCGGGCCTGTCCCTTCGGCGCCGTGCTCGAACGCTCCGAGCTGCTCGACGTGCTCAAGGCCCTGCGCGGGCCGCGGCCGGTCGTGGCGATTCTCGCCCCCGCCGTCGTGGGCCAGTTCCCGGGCTCGCTCGAACAGATCGTGGCCGGCATGAAGCGGCTCGGCTTCGCCGGAGTCGTCGAGGTTGCGCATGGGGCCGACCTCGTCGCCCGCGCCGAAGCGGCCGAATTCACCCATCGGATGCGCGGGGGGGCGACCTTCATGACCTCATCCTGCTGCCCCGCCTATGTGCAGGCCGCGAAGCGGCATGTTCCGGGCCTGATGGCCCACGTTTCGGACACCCCGACCCCGATGCATGTTTCTGCCGAAGAGGTGCGGAAGCAGAACCCCGAGGCCTTCGTGACCTTCGTGGGCCCCTGCGTCGCAAAGCGGTTCGAGGGCCGGAACGATCCGATGATCGATGCCGTACTCACGTTCGAGGAGCTCGGCGCCCTGTTCATCGCCGGCCAGGTCGACGTCGCGGCCTGCCCGGAAGAGCCGCTGGAGCGGCCGGCTTCGGCCGAGGGCCGGGGCTTCGCCATCCAGGGCGGTGTCACGAAGGCGGTACAGGCGTATGCCTCACCCGAAACGCCCCTGAAGCCTGTCTCCATCAACGGGCTGACGCGCACGACCCTCTTGCAGCTGAAGGCCTTCCTCACCAGCTGCCCCGGCAACTTCGTCGAAGTGATGGTCTGCGAGGGCGGCTGCGTTGCCGGCGCCGGCGTCGTCGGCCAGGCCCAGGCCTCGGCTCAGAAGATCCGCCTCCTGACCGGCTGCGGATCATCGTGACGAAAGCCGTTTCACCACAACGATCCTCCGTTGAACTATTCCTCGGTTTCAAGAGCGCATCCGCAGATGCATCTGCGCTATCTGCGTCATCAGCGGATCGGTTCTTGTAGCGAAATCAACATGCCAGGCACAAAGACACGGAGTCTGAACCGAATCTCCCCAACCGTAGCGGCGGGTTTCAAACCCGCCCGAGACGTCCTACTCCATGCATTTCCCGGTTGCCGAAACACCCCGGCGCGGGTGATATTCGGATTGAGCAAAATCCGAGCGGAAAAACGGGGGCGAACGGATGTCGTCGAAAATCTCGCGTGTGACGTTGCCGTGGCTGGCGCTGCATGTCGTGTGTGGCTATCTCGCGCCGATCGCTGCAGCGTCGGCCGGACCTGTCCAGGCTCCTCTCCGGGCGAATCCGCTGCCTTCGATGGACGCCCTGTTCCGGTCGAATGCCGGCTGGATCGGCGGGGATGGAGTGTTTTCGGTGCCGCTCGGCAACGGGCGCATCCTGTGGTTGTTCAGCGACAGTTTCGTCGGCCGCGTCTCTGGCGGGAAGCGGCGGGACGCCACGATGATCCACAACGCCGTCGCTGTCCAGGATTCCGCCGCGGCCCGGCCGCGCATCGTCGTGCGACGGGCAGCCGATGGCGCCCCCGTCTCGTTTTTCGAGCCGCCGGATCACCGGGGATACTTCTGGCTTTTCCATGGCCTGACCACGGAGCGCGGGCTGTGGCTGTTCCTGCTCCAGGTGGAGACGACGGATGCCGCATCGACCTTCGGCTTCCGGAGCGTCGGCACCTGGCTTGCCCACGTCTCCAATCCCGCCGATGACCCGCTGTCGTGGCGGGTGTCGATGAGAAAAATACCATGGAGTATATTCGAAAACGCCCGACAGCCCGACCGGACCCTGTTTTTCGGCTCGTGGGTGCTGCGGAGCGGAAACGATGTCTACATCTATGGTGTGGATGAACGGCCCGGCGACCGCCGGATGATCGTGGCGGCCGTTTCCGCCGATCGCATCGGCCGGTTCGGCGACTGGCGTTTTCTCGGGCCGGACGGCTGGACGAGGGATTTCTGCCGCTGTCGCGGGCTTGTCGACGGGATCACGACGGAGTTCTCCGTGACCCCGACCGGATCTGTCTTGGGAAGCGGCAGCGCGCGGTTTCTGCTGATCCAGTCCGCCGGAAATCTTGCGCCGGATATCCTCGCCCGGGAGGCGGACTCCCCCTTCGGTCCCTGGAGCGACGCCCGGACCGTCTTCACCTGCCTCGAGCCCGCACGGCGGCCGGGCGTGTTCACCTACGCGGCGAAGGCCCATCCCGAGCTTTCCGGGCCGGCTGGAACGATCATTTCGTATGTGGCGAACACCTCGAGATTCGAAGACCTTTTCGGCCACGCCTGGCTCTACTGGCCCACGTTCATCCGCCTTTCCGGCGAGCCTTGATCCGTCCTGCCGCCTGTACTATGATGGCGGCGGGCCGATGATTTTCAGCGAACGATCGGAGCGAGACGAATGGTGCAGCGCATGTCGATGGAAGCCTGGGAAGAGGCGTTCGAAAAGATCTGCGAGGAGAAGCTCGAGGAAGACCCCCTGTATGATTATATTCACCTGTATAAAAAAGGGCTCTCCCCCGAAAAGGCGTTCATCGCCTATCTGAAGGAGAATCCCGACTACCAGGAGAAAATGCAGGAGTTGATGGAGGAGAAGAACGAGCAGGAGGCCACGAAGTCGGACCCGGCCGAGCAGGCCCGGATCGAGGCCCAGGAAAAGCTGCGCCGGGAGGCCCTGGAGCGGCTGAGCCGCTACTGCCCCGAGTGCGCCCGCGACATGACCGGCAAAAAAGTCTGCAAGTGCGGCTACAAGAAGAAAAAAACCGCGGCCCTCTGAACCGCCCCGGAAAAGCTGATTTGCAGATGAAGCAGATGACGCAAACGATGGTTTGCCCCTCGCCGAATAACACGGAGGGGCGGGTTTGAAACCCGCCCCTACACCAGAATGTCCCCATTTCAACGAACTATAGAAGAACGTTTATATCGTTTCTCTGTGTCTCCGTGCCTCTGTGGTTCGTTCTCTTTTGTGCCTTCGTGTCTTTGTGGTGAACGTATCCCCCGACTTCAGTCGAGCGAGCGGGTCGAGCCGTCCGCGAAGGTGATGCTGAGGATGCGGTTTTCCTCGACCGGCCGCATGCTGTAGAAAACCACGTTGATCTGCGGGGAGACCAGCTTGCCGCCGAGCAGGTGCTTCTCGTAGGCCTTCGGCTTCGCGGTCTTGAATTCGGTCCAGAGAGCGTTGTCCGACTTGCCCTTGATCGCGGCGACGGCGTTGCGGATGTTCGGGAACTTTTTCGTCAGAACCGTCGAGACTTCGCTTTCGCCGGCCTGCGGGTCACCCTTGCTGGTGTAGGTGAACTGGGCCACGACGTCTTTCACGAAATCGCCTTCATACGGACCGCTCGAAAGAAACGCCGAGACGTCCTTCTCGAGGCCGGCGAACACCATGGTCACCGTGTATTTCTTGAAGAAGACGATGCCGTTGGCGACCTTGTGCTTGAACAGCAGCTCGCCTTTGTCCCAGCCCTTGATGAGCCGCTCGATCGTCGAAACTTCGCGGTCGAGAGCCTCTTCGCTCTTCCCCTTCACGACCACATAGCCGTAGGTGGCCGCGTGGGCGGCGCCGGCGACGAACAGGACGAGAAGCAGAACGGCGACGGAACGGAGGAGCGATCTGATCTTCATGCAACTTCTCCCTTGATGTCAGATGATTCTTGCGCCAATTGTACGGAAAAATCCCCTGACCGGCAAGGCGTCCTTCCGGCGCGGCCCGGACATCGATTCTTTCCCCGCTGGTTAGGAACGCCCACGAGAAAGAACGTTTTACCGCAGAGGCACAGAGGGACGGAGAATTCTTCACCACGAAGAAACTCCGGTGAAAGAAGCCTCCATTGCAGGAACGCATCCGCAGATGGAGGGCAGATGAACGCAGAAGAAAAACCGAGAGGAACGAGCGCCTGGGTCCGGCTGGACTGCGCCATCACTGGACTGCGCCATCAGCGGATCGGTTCTCGTGGCGAAATCCACAGACCAGTTACTCCCTCGTAGAGGTTGGTGAAAACCTCCCTCTGTGTCTCTGTGACTCTGTGGTGCGTCGTTTATCTCCTGCTCCTCATGCTTAGAGAGGTGAAGGGATATTGGGGAAATCGAGCTGCCCCGGATGCGGTAGTTTTGACATTCCGGATGGGGAAAGTACGTTTACATCGAAGAGGCTTTTTTTCCGTCCCCCGGAAATCAGAGAGCTGGTTCGTGCATTGAGAGGAGACAGGTATGGAGAAAAAAGTCGGTGTGTGGGTGGATCACAGGAAGGCTGTCATCGTGACCCTGACCCAGGATCAGGAGACGGTCCACGTCATTTCCTCAGAGGCCGAAACGGGCGCCCATGCGTCTGCAGGAGACGGACCGCGCGCCCAGTATGGAGCGCAGGCGATGTATGCCGACGACACCCTCCAGAACAAGTCGTCGATTCATCTGAAAAAATACTACAATGACATCGTCGCCCATCTGAACAACGCTGATTCCATCATGCTGATGGGGCCGGGCGAAGCCAAGCTCGAGCTCCAGCGGAACCTCGTGCGGCATATGATGGGCGGGAAGATCCTCGACGTCAGGCCGGCCGACCGGATGACCGTCCGGGAAGTCACCCTCGATGTTCGTGCCTGGTACGCGAAATCCTGAGAGACTCCGTCCGCATTTTCGGGGGGCGGTCCTTTCGCGTCAGAAACGGATCGGGTTTTTGTACGGCAGCAGCACCTGTTCGTCGACGGCGATGAAACGGTGGGGAACGGCGCGGCTCACCGTCCAGGTGATGCGCTGAATGCCGATCCACTCGTTGAATACGAGATACTCCACGCGCGCTCGTTCCCGATCCAGGGTGACGCGCGGCCGGAACTCGATCGCGCGGCCTTTCTCCCGCTCCTCTGGCTTGTAGGCTTTCAGCACGTCTTCGAAGGTTGCCTGGTCGAGAATCGGCAGGTGGAGATAATAGACGGCATGCCAGTGCGCATAGAACTGCTCGCTTGTCAGCACCAGCAGAGCAAGCTGGAGGAACCCGTCGGTCGTGCCATCGGTCGTGATGCTGCCCAGGTAGGCGGGGTCATACCGGACCCGGTCGCCGAGAAAATATCGTCTCGGATATTCTTTTTTGAACGAGGCGAGATCGGAAAAGGCCGCCTGGTCTTTTGCCCGCGCGTAGACGACGGGGTGCCCGCCGAGGTCCTGGAAATCGTAAACGAAGTCCAGCGCCTGGCCCGATGCGATTCCCAGCCTTGGGAACAGCGCCAGAAAGCCGTTGGGGTCATACCCGCCCTTGTCGAGCGCGGCGCCTTTCGTCGTCAGCGCCTTCGGCGTCGGCTTCGCCTGGAATTCCTGTGCCGCGGCCAGGATCTTCGCAGCCCCGTCGAGATCAAGCGCCTCTTCCGCACACAGGGTTTGAGAGCTGAAGAACGAGAACGATACGATGAAGGCAAGCAGAACTCGAATGATCATGGTGCAACCTCTCGCGGGGGGCGAGCTCCCGCCTCATGTGGATCAGGTCTTCTTCCGGCGATGATACCATGGCTTATGGCTTGCGATAAGGCGGCTCGGAGAAGTATCTTGGAAGCCTGCCAGCTCATCTGATCAGATATGGAATGATATGAACGATCGCATCAACGATACCGCACTGCCGCGCGAAGGAATGATGGCCGTCGTCCGCAACCGTCGCGCCCTGGTCACGGGGGTTCAGCCCTTCGATGCCGACGAAGGCGGCCGCCTGCACCTCGTCGAAGTCGAGTATACCGACGGCCTCGGCTCCGAAACGGACCAACTGCTCTGGGAAGTCGAGCCCTCGACGCAGGTGCTCGAGCCTTCCGCTCTCCCCCGTGTCGATGCGACCCCACCCATGGTGGCCGAGGAATACGATGCCATGGTCCGGGCGGCCCGCTGGGCGGCTCTGACGCCATCCCTGCCGTTTTCCGGGCTGTCCGAAGACCGGCCGCCGCTGGCCGCGCCCCTGTTCGGCGCGATCAACCCCGAGGCATACCAGCTCGTGCCCGTTCTGCGCGCCCTGGAGATGCCGCGTGTCGCCCTGCTCCTGGCCGATGCCGTCGGTCTCGGGAAAACGATCCAGGCCGGCATGATCCTCCGGGAACTGATGCTCCGTCGCCGTATCCGCCGAATTCTGATCCTGTGCCCCGCCTCGCTCCGGACCCAGTGGCGCGACGAGATGAACGAGAAATTCGCTCTGCCTTTCGACGTGATCGACCGGCCGCACACCCTGCGCCTGCAACGCGAGCTCGGCATCGATGCGAATCCGTGGCGCGTTCACGAGCGCGCGATCGCCAGCTATCATTATCTGAAGCAGGCCGACGTGCTCGAGCAGTTCAGAAGCACGGCCGAACCCGGCGCCGACGGCCGTCTCAAGTGGGACCTCCTGATCGTCGATGAAGCGCACAACTGCGCGCCCGCGAGTTTCGGCCCTGATTCGGACCTCTCGAAACTCCTTCAGCGCATCTCGCCGTGGTTCGAGCATCGGCTGTTCCTGACCGCGACCCCGCACAACGGCCATACGCGCTCGTTTTCCGGGCTTCTCGAAGCCCTCGACCCGGTTCGTTTCACCAGGAAATCCCAACTCGACGAGGAAGATCGCCGCCGTGTCGGTGAAACCGTCGTGCGCCGCCTCAAAAGCGAAATCAACGGCTGTTACCAGAATCGCGGCGAACCGCCCCGTTTCTCGGATCGCATCGTCGATGCCCTGCCCGTTCTCCGGTTCGGGGCCGCCGAACGCGCCGCGAGCGAGGCGTTCCATGATTTTCGCCGGGCGTTGCGCAAGGCGTCCGCGACGGCATCCCCGGCCGACCGCACGGCCGTCGCCTTCGCCGTCGAGGTGCTCCAGAAGCGCCTCCTGTCCGGACCCTGGGCGTTCGGTCAGAGCTGGCTGCAGCTTCTCGAAGGACTCGATGAGCCGGCCGCGGCGGCCGATGCCCCCGACCCGGCCTTTCCGGCGAGCGCCGCCGGCCTTTCCCGGCTCCGCGCAGCCCATGCCGAAGACGTCGATGATGATGCCGAGCGCGAAAGCCGATACCGCCAGACCGCCCGGTCGGTCGGAGCCTGGCTTCGAGCCTGGCGGACCGCCGTGGCCTCCGAGCTGGCCGCGGTGACGGCGGCGGTCGAGAACCTCGGCATCGGGCGCATCGAGCCCGGGCTCGACCCGGCCAGGCGGCGGAAAGCCGTAGCCGACGCTGCGGCTCATGCCCGCGCCGATGCCCGTCTGAAACAGCTCAAAGCCTTCATCGACGAGCGGCTGCGTGTCGACGGCGAATGGCGGTCTGATGAACGCCTGGTCATCTTCACCGAGTATCTGGCCACCCTCGACTACCTGTACGCCCGGCTTGCCGCCCGCTACGGCGACGACGACCGCCTCCTCGCGTTCTACGGCGGCATGACCGACGACGAGCGCGACGCCGTGAAGCGCGCGTTCAATGACCCGGCCAGCCGCGCCCGCATCCTCATCGCGACCGACGCCGCGGGCGAAGGGCTCAACCTCCAGCGTTCCTGCCGCCTCCTCCTGCATTGGGACATCCCCTGGAACCCCGCGCGGATGGAACAGCGCAACGGCCGTCTCGACCGCCACGGCCAGGAGCGCGACGTTCTCATTTTCCATTTCGATGCCACCGACGACACGTCCCTGACGTTCCTGGGAAAAGTCCTGCGAAAGCGCAGCCAGACCCGCGAAGATCTCGTCGTGACGGACGATATTTTCTCCCGCGCCCTGCTGGGCCATTTCGAGCATGACGAAGACCCCGAGGCGAGCGAAGCCCGTCTCGACCGCATCATCGACGATGTGCGCCGCCGAAAAGGCGACGTCGAAAACGAGCTCCCCGAGGCCGCTCCCCTGCCCGGTGACGACGACCGGCGGCGCCTCGAGGAGATGAAAGCCGAACTTGACCTCTCGCCGGACACCCTGCGCGAAACGCTCGAAACGGCGATGGCCGTCCAGGCCGGCCGGCCCAGACTCCGCGCCGACGGCCCCGGCCGCGACCGGTTCGTCCCCCCCGTTCCCGGCATGTGGCAGGAGATCGTCGATCACACCCTCCGGCACGGCGACGCGACGGGACCGATGATGGCCCTGGTCTTCGATCCCGAAACATACGTCTTGAACCGGTCGGGCCGGCCCGTGTTCCTTCCCGAGCCCGATTCCCGCCTTCTCCACCTGGGCCATGCCCTGTACCATCGCGTCATGTCGGTCTTCGCGAGGTATCGCTTCCCCGGCGGACCGGCCGGGGCAACCCGCTGGATCGCGCGCACGGGGGAAATCCCCGAAGGCTGTGAGGCCCTCGTCCTGCTGACCGTCGAGGAGCTCGCCGTCAACGAGCTTCGCGAACCCTGCCATCACTGGGTCCGCACGATGGCGTTCCCCGTCTCGGCCGGCAGCCTCGGCGCGTCCCTGCCGCATCGGCCCGTCGCCGAATGGGGGGGGAGCCGGTGTCTTCCCGATACGAACCGGGCAAAAAATATATTTGACGATATAGAAAGCGATCTCGCGGCGCGCGTGCGCGACTGCCGCGGCCGGCTGACCGACTCGCTGAAGGTCCGGCTCACGGAAGCGGGAAAACTCGTCAAAGATCGCGAAAAGAAGCGGCTCGCCCGCCGGCGGGCTGAGCTCGAAAAGGCCGTCCGGGAAACCCAGATAGAGAGACTGCGCCAGGAAGCCGAGGAGCTGCGGGAACGAGCCCGCCAGCGCCACCTGTTCGCCGAGATCGACGAGGAGCTGGCCCGCCGCATCGCCGATCTCGACGCGGAAATCGGCCTCCGCCGGAGTCACTACGAGTCGGTCATGCAGCTTCTCGCCGCCGAAGAGACCCGGACGCTCGAGCGCATCCTGCCCGCCCGGTACAGCCTGCGCGGCGAAGCCCAGGTCTATCCGCTCGCCGTCGAAATCCGCCTGCCGGAGGACCGTGCATGAACGGCCTTTTCGATGCCTGGATCGGTCTGAACCAGTCCGGCCGCCTGCTTGACCGGAAAACCTTCGACGCCCTTCCCGACGCGCCCGCGCTGCCCCGCTCCTTCCCGGACCGACTTCGCGATGCCCTCTTGCCCGTTGTCGGCGATGCCGAACCCTCGACCGGTGAAATGGGCGACCTTCTCGACCTCGTCCTCGAAACCGGCTGCGGCCTGAAGACCGGCTGGCGGAAAGGCACGGCGATCGGGGCGGCCGACGCCGAGAAACTCCTCGACGGGACGAGGCACCAGCCGCGCCGGCTGTTCGAAACGCCCGATCGCGTCGCGCGACTGGCCGTCTTCACCTCGGACGACGAGCGGCTCGGCGTTCATCGCGGCCGTCGCGCCGTCACCCGCGCCGTCGAGTGGCTGCGGCGACGCGCCCTGCCGATCGGCCTTCTCACGAACGGCCGCGAATGGCGCCTGATCTTCACCGATACAGACAACCTCGCCTGGGCCGAATGGTCGGCCGATCGCTGGCTCGACGGCGACCTGATCCAGCCGGTCTTCGAACTGCTCCGCCGCATTCTCTCCCCCCAGGCGCTCGTGCCCGGTTCATCCGAAGGCGTTTCGCCCCTCCTTTCGGCGATCGCAAAGACCCGCGCAGGCCAGGCGCGGCTGTCGAAAGAGCTGGGGGAGCGGGTGCGCGAGGCCGTCGAACTCCTGCTCCATGCCCGGAAGCCCGTTCTCGACCCGATCTGGGACAACCGCCGGGCGAAGCCTCTCTATGCCGCCGCCTGCCACTTCGTGATGCGCCTCGTCGTCTGCCTCTTCGCCGAGTCGCGCGAGCTCCTGCCGACCGACAATGCCGTCTACCACCAGGCCTACGGCCTGAGGGGGCTGATCGAGGCCCTCGACCGCGCCGGCCCCGACCGCCGCCGCGGCCGTCACGGCGCCTGGCCCCGCCTTCTCGCCCTGTTCGGCCTCCTGCACCGGGGCTCGCTCCACCCGCAACTGCTCGTGCCCGCCTACGGGGGCGATCTCTTCCGGAGCGGGGATGCCGCGGGCGACGCGGTTGCCCGCGCCCTTCACATCATCGAGCAGAACCTCGAGCCGCCGTCGGATGAAATCATATATCGTTTGATATGTCTGCTGTCGAGAACGACCGAGGTCGTCCGCTCTGGCACGGTCCGTCAGAAGGTCTCGGTGCCCGTCGATTTCACGGAGCTGACGAGCGAATACATCGGCATCCTGTATGAGGGCCTGCTCGATTACGAACTGCACCGGGTCGAGACCCAGCCGATCATCTTTCTGAATCTCGGCGACCAGCCGGCCCTGCCGCTCGACCGCCTCGAAACGATGGATGACAGGCGACTCGCCCAGCTCGTCGAAAAGGCGAAGGTGAAAAAAACCGCCGCCCTCGATGCCGGCGACGGAGACGAAGCCGCCGGGGACGACGAAGAACCGGATGACGAGGCCGAAGACGCCGAACCCGACGAGCCCGGCGACGGTGATGAACCCGACGACGACGATCCCCCCGAAACGGTCGGGGAAGAGACACTGCCCGCCGATGACGGCCTCGCCGACGCCCGTGCCGCGGCCCTGGCCCGTGCCCGAGCCTGGGCCGAACGGGCGGCGCTGGCCGGGAAACTCATCGCGGCTCCGCGCGGCAGACGGGGCAGGGAAGACCCTGCATGGCAGGAAGCCGCGAAGAAAGCCGCGGAGTCGCTCATTGCCGACCTCCGCCTGCCCGGTGAGCTGTATCTGGTCCGGTGGGGCGGCACCCGCAAGGGTGCGGGCACCTTCTATACCCGGCCGCAGCTCACCCAGCCGACGGTCAGGCGCACCCTCGAGCCTCTGCTGAACGATGCCGACGGCAGGCCGTTCCCGCCCGAGAGGCTCCTTTCCCTCAAAATCTGCGATCCGGCCATGGGGTCCGGCTCCTTCCTCATCGCCGCCCTGCGCGTCCTGACCGATGCCGTGATCCGCTCCCTGCACGAACACGGCCGCATACGACGCGACGGGGAACGGGTATGCGCCGTCTGCGACCTCCTGCCCGATGCCGACGTAAGCCAGCCGGAAGAACGCCTCGAAGCCGTCGTCCGCCGGGCCGTCGTCGAGCATTGCGTGTACGGGGTCGACATCGACCCCCTGGCGGTTGAGCTGGCCCGGGTCGCCCTGTGGGTCGAGACGCTCGACAGGCGACTGCCCTTCACCTTCCTCGACCACAAACTGCGTTGCGGAGACGCCCTGCTGGGAACCTGGCTCGACCGGTTCCGCGACTACCCGCTGACTGCGTGGTGGCGGCAGAGCCCCGATGAGAAATGGCGCGGCGTGACCCACGAGGCCGACCGCTGGGCGAGAGCGCTGAAACTGCGTCGGGATGGAATCGTCACCGACCAGGCCGAGCTGGTGTCGGGCCAGAAGAAGCTGGCGTTCGCCGAGGTCTCCGAAAGCGACCTGAAGGCCGCGATCGACCGGGTGCGGGAGCTGTACCGGCGTCTGCGTCGCATTCCGGCCGGCCGACCGGATGAACGGGCGCGGGTCTGGCGGGAACAGATCGCCGTGGACCCGGCTCTCGCCAGGGTTCGCGAGGTGTTCGACACCTGGTGCGCCCTGTGGTTCTGGCCGCTCGACCGGCTCGAACTTGCCCCTGGGCCGCTGGAGTTGCGTTCGCCTTCAGAGTCGGCCCGGGCAATCGTGCGGGAGATCGCCGAACGAAAGCGGTTCTTCCACTGGGAACTGGAGTTCCCCGACGTTTTCACCGAGCCCGGCGCCGGTTTCGACGGCATCGTCGCGAACCCGCCCTGGGAGGTGAGAAAACCCAGCAGTAAAGAGTTTTTCAGCGATCTCGATCCCTTATACCGGTCGTATGGCAAGCAGGAGGCGCTGGCGCGCCAGCGCGAACTGTTCGCCGCCGATCCGGAGGTCGAGCGCCGGTGGCTCGAGTACAAGGCCGGCTTCAAGGATGCGGGAAACTTCGTCCGCAATGCCGCGGCGCCTTTCGGCGACACGGAAGAGAAGGAAGGAAAGCCGCAGGTCATGCTCGTGCCGCGGCGGCCGGCCGATTCGAAGGTCCTGCATGCCGCATGGGCGGCGCAGAGAGCGAAAAAGACGGGATTGAGCGACCCGGAGCACCCCTTCAGGCACCAGGGTTCGGCGGATCTCAACAGCTACAAGCTGTTCGTCGAACAGGCCTGCGCCCTGTTGAAAACCGGCGGCCGGCTCGGCCTGGTCACGCCGAGCGGTTTGTACACCGACAAGGGCTCGGGCAGTCTGCGGCAACTGTTGATCGACCGTTGTACCTGGAACTGGCTCTACGGCTTTGAAAACCGCGATCGCATTTTCGATATTCATCGCAGTTTCAAATTCGCCGTCACGATCGCGGCGAAGGGCGGCAGTACGGAGTCGATCAAGGCGGCGTTCATGCGCCACGATCTCGACGACTGGGCCGCCGCGCGGGGGATTCTCGACTACCCCGCAGAGCGTATCCGCGCGTTCAGCCCCAAAAGCCTCTCGATTCTCGAGATCCGCACCGGCCGAGATCTCGAGGTTCTGACGAAGATCTACGGAAACAGCGTCCTCCTCGGCGACCAGGGCCCCGATGGCTGGGGGATCACGTATACGCGTGAATTCGACATGACCAACGATTCGAAGTTGTTTATCCCCCGCGACAAGGCCGAGGCCGCCGGCTACCGCCCCGACCCCTACGGCCGCTGGGCCGGCCCCGACGGCGACATCCTCCTGCCCCTCTACGAAGGCCGCATGATCGGCCAGTTCGATTTCAGCCAAAAAGGCTGGATGCGTGGTAGAGGGCGAAGCGCTGAATGGCGTGATATTCCCTGGGAAAACAAACAAATTGAACCACAATATCTAATGAGATCTTTCGACTATCAAACTGAAATACGCAAAAAGTATGGGTGTGAGCAAAAATACAAATCTAAAACTATATTTATGGGCATTGGGTCTGCCACGAATAAAAGATCGATGTATTCTGCAGTTGTTGGTGATTATCCATGTGGAAATGCAGTTCCGGTGTTGCGACCTGTTCATGTCGCAAATGGCGCATTGGGACTTACAGCATCTTTGAACTCTTTTGCTTATGATTTTGCGCTCAGACTACGACTTGGTGGGCTCAATCTTAATTACTTTGTTCTTGAAGAGACACCTCTTGTTTTACCAAACGCAAATGCCATCTTGATTTCGCCGGTGGCAAAACTTGCATGGTGTCATCCATGCTTTGCCTGTGATTGGCTTGACATGACAGCCAACATATTTGGCATAGATTATATGGCTCTTCGCTGTTTCATGTGGGTAGACCAAAATTCAACCGCCCTGCGATAAGGTAGGCCATGGCAATCAGGTTCTCATCCGAACGATATCCCCTGGCCCGGGCCTTGGCTGCCTGGATAAG